>Ga0078972_1001141_pt1 | contig 103222 bp, 97 predicted proteins | sample YelNatPaOPGAMG01_FD_67568 | JGI IMG/M metagenome (GOLD analysis project Ga0078972, IMG submission 67568) | Hot spring thermophilic microbial communities from Obsidian Pool, Yellowstone National Park, USA - OP-RAMG-01 (SPADES assembly) (version 2) | ecosystem: Environmental > Aquatic > Thermal... | reverse complement strand
AAATTTTTCCTTTATTAATCTTAACCTAAAATTGGGCAAAAAGACGCCTTAAAAGCTGAAAACAAACAGGCGGGAGCATAGCCCCCGCCTGCTGAATTTCATTTCTTTAAATTCTTTTTCCTTGATTTGTGAATTAAATTTGGTAAAATGATGGAGAAAGTTTGAAATGGTTTAATTCGCCCACGCGGAGTTTCGGATACAAACTTTAATTCATTAGGAAAAATCAAATTTTCTTTTCTTTCGCTAAGAATTTCTGCCCCGCCCGCCTTCAGGCGGGCGGGGCTTTTGTCTGCCGAAAAATTTTTAAAATTTTCTGAATAAGGAAATTTTGCTTGATAGCAAAATTTGATATAATAGAAATGAACACAAGCTAACGCTCCGCGATGTTCATTACAACCATTAATAAGTTGTAAGCCCAAAGGGGCAACTTCTATTCAAATTCGCGGAAGCGGGTTTGTGTTCACAGGGTTGCCCCTTTTGGTTAAAAAATATGAACAAAGTAAAACAATGCGCCATTTATACAAGAGTTTCAACCGACATATAGGTCAAAAAAGAGTTTTCTTCTTGCAAGGCCCAGGAAGAAAAAATTAAATCTTTTATCCAAAGCCAAGACAATTGGCAAATTTTCAAAGTTTATTCTGACGCAGGCTACACCGGGGCAAATACCAATCGGCCTGCTCTCCAAGAATTACTTGAAGATATAAAGCAAAGTAAAATTGATATTGTTTTAGCTTACAAAATTGATAGACTCACCCGCTCTCCAAAAGATTTTTATCAACTAATTGAAATCTTTGAAAAATATAATGTTAGCTTCATTTCTATTACTGAAAGATTTGATACCTCTACTCCAGCCGGTAGATTATTAAGAAACATAATGCTTACCTTTGCTCAATTTGAAAGGGAATTAACTTCAGAAAGAACCAAAGATAAACTGCTTGAAAGAGTCAAAAAAGGAATGTGGAACGACGGAAATCCGCCTTTCGGCTACGAAAAGAAAGAAAAAAACTTATCATAAACAAAAAAGAAGCTGAGATTGTAAGAATGATTTTTGAAAAATATATTGAAACCGGCTCTATAAATAGAGTTTATGATTTTCTCAAAGAGAAAAACATTAAAAATAGACAAGGAAAAATCTTTCCTAAAAATCACCTTGCCCTGATTTTAAGAAACATCACTTATACCGGAAAAATAAAATATGCTGGCCAGATTTATCAAGGAATTCACCAGCCAATTATTTCTGAAGAACTATTTGAATTAGCTCAAAAAATTCACAAAAGAAGAATAAGGAAGTTTAGAGTTTATAGAGATTTTCTTTTTGGAGGTTTAATTAAATGTAAAGAGTGCGGATATACAATGAGTGCTTGTTTTACTAATAAATATAGAGATGGAAAACTCAAAAGGTATTATTACTATCGTTGTACCTCAATCAACAAAAAAGGTTGGCGAGCTTGCTTAACAAAAGAAGTTTCAGCCGAAAGAATAGAAAAATATATCTTAGAAAATTTAGAGAGAATTTCCGTTGATAAAGATTACATAGCAAATCTTGTATTTAAGCTAAATCATAGTTTAGATAGTTCAAAACCCGAATTAAAAAACCCATATTCGCCCGTCGGAGACAAACTCGAACTATCAGAAGTATGCTCTAAATTTTCTGTTGAAACAATAATTTCTATCCTTCAATCTTTTCTTTCTACTCTTGCTAGCAAAAAAGGAATTGAAAAAAATCTTTTCGCCAAAAGATTTATTAAAGAGATTATTTATTCCAAAGAAAATATCAAAATTAACCTATTTTATTCGGGAAATTTTAAAAATTTTTCGGTAGGAAAAAGCCCCGCCCGCCTGAAGGCGGGCGGGGCAGAAATTCTTAGCGAAAGAAAAGAAAATTTGATTTTTCCTAATGAATTAAAGTTTGTATCCGAAACTCCGCGTGGGCGCACTTGGATTTGAACCAAGGACTTCCACTTTATAAGAGTGGCGTTCTAACCGCTGAACTATGCGCCCTAATTAAACATTTTTAATTTTTACTTTTAAAATTCCCTTCTTTTTGCTTTTTGATTCTTTTTTATAATCCTCTTTTTTTCCCTCTTTGATTATTTTTTCAAACTCTTCTTTTTCAATTGTTTCCTTTTCAATTAAGGTTTGGGCAATTTTATCTAAAATTTTTCTTTTCTTTTTTAAAATGGTTTCGGCTGTTTTTTGGGCATTTTCAATAAACTGAAAAACTTCTTCATCAATTTTTTTGGCTATTTCTTCGGAATAATTTTTCTGGGTTTCAAATTCTTGACCCAAAAAAGCCAATTCTTCTCTTTCGCCAAAAGTAATAGGGCCTAATTTAGACATTCCATATTCTTTAACCATCTTTCTGGTTAGAAAAGAGGCTTTTTCCAAGTCATTAGCCGCGCCAGTAGTAATCTGACCAAATTTAATTTTTTCAGCGCAATATCCGCCCAACAAAGAAGCAATTTCTGCCAAAAATTCTTCTTTAGTTTTAATTCTTTTCTCTTCGGTTGGCACTTTTAAAGTATAACCAGCCGCCATTCCTCTGGCAATAATGGAAATCTTTCTCACTGGTTCAGCGGCTGGTAAAAATGCAGAAACCAAGGCATGACCGGCTTCATGATAGGCAGCAATTTCTTTTTCCTTTTTTGACAAGATATGAGATTTTCTTTCTGGTCCCAACAAAACTTTTTCAATAGATTCAAAAAGTTCTTCTTGATAAATTTGATTTTTTCCTTTTCTGGCCGCCAAAAGGGCTGCTTCATTAACCAAATTTGCCAAATCTGCTCCAGAAAATCCCGGCGTTCTTTCGGCAATTTCTCTTAAATTGATATTTAAAGCCAATGGTTTTCCTCGACAATGAATTTTTAAAATCTCTTCTCTTTCATTAACATCAGGCAAATCCAAAACAATTCTCCTATCAAAACGACCCGGTCTTAAAAGGGCAGGATCTAAATATTCCGGTCTGTTAGTGGCTCCAATAACTATCAAATTTTCTTCTCTGCCAATACCGTCCATTTCCGCCAATAACTGATTTAAGGTTTGTTCTCTTTCTTCATGACCACCAGTAATTCCTACGCCTCTTACTTTGCCAATACTATCAATTTCGTCAACAAAAATAATTGCTCTGCCTGCCTTTCTTGCCTGATCAAAAAGATTTCTTACTCGGCTGGCGCCAACTCCAACGAACAATTCTATAAACTCAGAGCCGGAAATGGAAAAAAAGGGAACATTGCTTTCATTAGCAATGGCTTTGGCTAGCATTGTTTTACCAGTACCTGGCGGTCCTATCAGTAAGACACCTCTAGGAATCTTTGCGCCCATAACTAGATATTTTTTTGGATTTTTTAAAAAATCAATAATTTCTTTTAATTCTTCTTTCGCTTCTTTTAATCCGGCAATGTCTTTAAATGAAATCTTTTCTTTTAATTCGCCGCCCGGACCAAATAATTTTGCTCTGGCTCGGGTAAAATCAAAAGCCTGATTAACCCCGCTTCTGGCTTGGCGAAACATAAACCAAAAAAACAAAAAGAAGAGCAAAAAGGGCAAAAAAAGCCACAAAAGAGGTTCCAACCAAGCCCAAATCCCGCCTTCTTTTTTTATTTCTATTTCTATTTTTGCTAATTTTTCCTTGTCTACACCATAACTAATTAAAACTTCAGAAAGAGCAACACCTCCTTCTTTTAGACAATGACCCTTGCTTTCATCTTGATAGGTGAGAAAAAGATTGTCTCCGCTGACTACAATTTTTTTTATTTTTTCTTGATTAATTTCCTGAACTAATTGGCTAAAAGAAATTTCTTTGGTTTTTTCAAAAGAAGAGGAAAATAGGGCAAAAATGGCAGAAATAAACAAAAATATTGCCAAAACGCCTATTAAATTTTTAATTAAATCTTTCATGTTTTAAATTATATCAAAAATTTTAAAAAAATTCAAAAATCCTGGATTACCAGGAAAAAAATAAGAAGTTTTTTTAGATAGTTTTATTCCTCAATTAAAGAGAGAATCATTCTGTGCTCTTTTGGTTGAATTTCCAAAATTTTAAAATTATAAATTTCGCCAATTTTTAATTTTTCTTCCATTTTTTTTTGAGAGCCAAATTCAGAAATATGACACAGTCCTTGAATTTCTGGAGTAATCTGGACAAAGGCACCAAAAGGATTAAACTTGGTCACCTTGCCAGAAATTTTATCGCCTTTTTTGTATTTTTCTTCAATTCCTTCCCAAGGATCTTTTTTTAGGGCTTTTATTGAAAGAAACACTTTGCCATTGGAAATTTCAATGATTTTTGCCTTTATTTTTTGACCAACTTTTACCACTTCAGCCGGATTTTCAACAATTTTCCAATCTAGTTCGGAAATGTGAATTAAGCCTTCTAAGTTTTCTTTGCCAAACTTAACAAAAGCGCCGAAATCAACAATACCGGTAATTTCTACTTCCACTTCCTCTCCCACTTGATAGTTTTTTAGGTATTCTCTAATTTTTTCTAATTCTTTTAATTTTTCAGAAAAAATCAATTTTTCGCTTTTAGAATCAACATCAAAAATTTGCACCTCCATTTCTTTACCAACAAACTTTTGCAATTCTTTTAAAATTTTTGTTGCCTCGCCGTTTTCAACCTTGGGATAATGGTCGCTTGATAACTGAGAGACCGGCAAAAAACCAGGAATGCCGGCAAATTCGCTTAACAAACCTCCTTTATTGGCGCCTAAAATTTTTATGGTGATTGTCTCCCCCTTCTCTTTCTTCTCTCTTAATTGTTCCCAAGCCAATTCTTTATCCGCTTGGCCAATTGACAACTCAATGTAACCATCTTCATTTTCTAAATCAACAATCTTCACAAAAACCTCCTGACCAATTTCCAATTTTTTTATAAAATCTTTTGCTTCTAAAAATTCTTTTCCGTAAATAATGCCGGCGCCAATTGGTCCCAAATCTAAAAAGACTGCCCCTTTCTCTTTGGCAATAATTTTTCCTCTTATAATGTCACCAATTTTGGGCGCTCTTAATAAATTGTTTTTTTCTAATAATTGCTTCATATCTTTTAATTTAACTGATTTATTGAATTTTTGCAAGAGATATAGTAAAATAAAGTAACTGGTTGAAATTTTATAGCGGCCGGTTTAGTTAAAATTTGTTAGTTATTAGTAAATAAATTTTAAAAACTAATTTCTAAACCGGCGGCTAAGACCAATCTTGAAATTTTTATGATTATCCATTGGCACGGACAATCTTTATTTGAAATTATTACTACACCTCAAAAAAATAGTCAACTGAAAATTGTGATTGATCCTTTTTCTGAAGAGATTGGTTTAAGATTGCCAAAATTAGAAGCCAATATTTTATTGGTTACCCATTCTCATTACGATCACAACAATATTAAAGCAATTAAGGGCGAGCCATTTTTAATTTCCAATCCTGGCGAATACGAATTAAAAGATATTTTTATTCAAGGCATTTTTTCCTGGCATGATAGCAAAGAGGGAAAAGAACGGGGAGTTAATACCATTTATACCATTGAGAGTGAAGAGATTAAAATATGCCATTTAGGAGATTTTGGTCAAAAAGAATTGAATTCTGAACAATTAGAAAAAATTGGCGAGGTAGATATTTTAATGATTCCTATTGGCGGAACTTACACCATTTCAGCCAAAGAGGCAATTGATGTAATGTCGCAGATTGAACCAAAAATCATTATTCCTATGCACTACAGTTTGCCCAAATTAAAAATAAAATTGGATGGTTTAGATAAATTTCTAAAGGCGTTGGGAGTAAAAAATATTCAACCCCTGCCCAAACTGACAATCAAAAAGAAAGATATTCCAACCGAAGAAGCCAAAATTGTTGTCTTAGAGCCTTAATTTAACAAAATTTTTAGAAAGATAAAAAATTAATGGATATAAAGAATCAATTAGAAAGATTACAAAAACTGCCGGAATCAAAAAAAAAGATTATTCTTTGGACAACAGTAATTATTATCGGCATCATTCTTTTTATTTTTTGGCTTATAATTGTTAACGAGAATTTAAAAAAATTACCAAAAGAAATTATTCCGGTTTCTTCTTTTAAAGAGCAATTAGAGAAAAACCCAGAATTAAAATTGCCAGAAATTTCAGAGGAAGAAATAAAAAAATTGGAAAAAATGCTAAAGGAAATAGAAAAAAATGCCACTGAAACCACATCTACTTTAAATTCTCCAAACACTTTAAACACTACCAATACCTTGCAATAAACTATGGCGAAAAAGTCTAAAAAAATTTTAGAAAAAATTGAAAAACCGAAAGAAGAAAAGAAAATTGGCCAAATCAAGCCAAGAGACATTTTAGATGAAATGCGTGACTCTTACATTGATTACGCTATGTCAGTCATTGTTTCTCGGGCTTTACCTGATGTCAGAGACGGGTTGAAACCGGTTCACCGCCGAATTTTATACGCAATGTATGAAATGGGATTAACATCTTTGGCTAAATTCCGAAAGTCAGCAGCCGTCACTGGCGAAGTATTGGGAAAATTTCATCCTCATGGCGATGCTCCAGTTTACGAAGCCTTGGTCAGAATGGCTCAAGATTTTTCATTAAGATATCCTTTGATCCAAGGCCAAGGCAATTTCGGCTGCTTTACAAAAGAGACCAAAGTAAGGCTTTGTGATGGAAGAAGTTTGAGTTTTGAAGAATTAATCAAAGAACAAAAAGAGGGTAAGAAACATTGGACTTTTACCTTCAATTCTGAAACTAAAAAAATTGAAATTACTGAAATTAAAAATCCAAGATTAACAAGAAGAAATGAGAAAATAATGGAAGTGATTTTGGATAATGGAGAAAAAATTAAATGCACATTAGACCATCTCTTTATGTTGAGAGATGGTAGCTATAAGCAGGCTAAAGATTTGAAACCAGGAGATTCGTTAATGCCTCTTTATACCAAATTTTATGAGGAAGAAGACAAGAATTTAAAGGGATATGAAATGATTTTACAACCAATGGAAGAAAAATGGGATTTTATTCATCATTTAGCAGATGAATGGAATATAAAAAAAGGAATTTATAATAAAAGTGCTGGCAAAATAAGACACCATATTGATTTCAACAAATTAAACAATAATCCAAATAATATTTTAAGAATTAAATGGCAAGATCATTGGAAGTTTCACAAAGAGATTGCTTCTGAGAGACATAAAAATGATCTAAAATATGTTTACTTTCTGTCTAATAAGTATCAAAAAGCAACGTCGGAACTATATGAAAAAGAAAGGATAAATAACGGTGTTCCAAAACTGGAAAATGCTCTAAATTATTTTAATAATTTTGAAGAAATTTTAACTACTGCACAAAAACATAACCACAAAGTAAAAAGCACCAGAATTCTAAAAAAAAGAGAAGATGTCTATGATTTAACCACTGAACCGTGGCATAATTTTGCTTTAGCGGCTGGTGTTTTTGTGCATAACTCAATTGACGGTGATCCGCCGGCTGCTCAACGTTACACAGAATGTCGCTTGTCAAAAATTGGAGAGGAAATGTTAAAAGATATTGAAAAAGACACTGTTGATTTTATGGACAATTATGACGGCACCAGAAAAGAACCAATTGTTTTACCTTCTCCTCTTCCCCAATTGTTATTAAATGGCTCTCTAGGAATTGCTGTTGGTATGGCAACTAATATCCCGCCTCATAATTTATCTGAAATTTGCGACGGTTTAATCCACTTGCTTGACTATCCCAAAGCCGACACTGAAGAACTTTTTAAATTTATTAAAGGACCCGATTTTCCTACTGCCGGCCAAATTTTTAACCAAAAAGAAATGATTGTTGCTTATTCTCAAGGCAAAGGTCCAATTTTGGTGAGAGGTAAGGCAGAAATTGTGGAAAGCGAAAAAACTGGTCGCCAACAAATTATAATTACGGAAATTCCTTTTCAAGTCCAAAAAGCCAGTTTAATTGAACAGTTAGCCAATCTTGTCCAGGAGAAAAAAATTGAAGGAATAAAAGATATTAGAGACGAGTCAGACAAAGAAGGGATGAGAATTGTTATTGACTTACACAAAGATGCTTTTCCTCAAAAAGTTTTAAACCGGCTTTACAAATTTACTGATTTACAAAGAAATTTCAATTTAAATATGCTGGCTTTGGTTGATGGCATTCAACCGAGAATTTTAAATTTGCCAGAGGTTTTAACCTTCTTCCTTGAACATCGCAAGCAAGTAGTTTATCGTCGGACAAAATTTGAATTAGAAAAAGCCAAAGAAAGAGCCCACATTTTAGAAGGTTTGCACAAATGCTTAGCCAATATTGATGCTGTCATTAGAACCATTAAATCCTCGGCTGATCGCCAAGATGCCTTAAAAAACTTAATGCGCAAATTTAGATTAACTGAAATTCAAGCCAATGCTATTTTGGAAATGAAACTTTCTCAATTGGCAAAATTGGAAAGAAAGAAAATTGAAGACGAATTAAAAGAGATGCGAGCCAAAATAAAAGAATTGACCGCCATTTTAAAAAGTCCTCAAAAAATAAAAGAGGTGATTAAAAAAGAATTAATCTCTCTAAAAGAACGATTTGGCGATGAAAGAAAAACGAAAATTTTTGTCCAGAAAATTGGCGAGATTGCTGAAGAAGATTTAATTCCCCAAGAAGACACGATTATCACTTTAACCCAAGGAGGTTATATTAAAAGAATTAATCCTGCTCAATACCGAAAACAAAAAAGAGGAGGCAAGGGAATGGTGGGAATGAAAACCTTGCAAGACGATATTGTTTCCCATTTTATTTCAGCTAAAACCCATGACTTTTTGTTGTTTTTTACTGATTCTGGTAAGGTTTTCCGTACCCCAGTTTATGAAATTCCTGAAGCCAATCGGGTAGCCAGAGGAAGAGGACTGCTGAATTTTCTGGAAATTTCTCCCCAAGAAAAGGTTTTATCTCTTATACCTTTGAGCAAAGAAGATAAAAACGGCAATGTTAATTTTTTGATAATGGCAACCCAAAATGGTATAATTAAAAAAACCGCTTTAAATGAGTTTGACAATGTGAGAAGATCAGGGTTAATTGCCATTACCTTAAAAAACGGCGATTTGTTAAAAAAGGTCCAAAAAAGCACTGGCAATGACGAAATAATTTTAGTGACTAAAAAGGGTCAAGCTATCCGCTTCAAAGAAAAAGAAATTAGAGAAATGGGCAGACAAGCAGCCGGCATTAAAGGTATCAGATTAAAAAAAGGAGACCAAGTGGTGGGAATGGACATAGTAAATGCAAAATGCAAAATGCAAAATGCAAAATTATTGGTAGTGACAGAAAATGGTTTTGGCAAGAGAACGGATTTGGCAGAATATAGATTGCAAAAAAGAGGGGGAAGCGGAATTAAAACAGCCAAAATTACGCCGAAAACTGGCGAGATTATTGAAACAATGGTACTATCAGGCCAAGAAGAAGATTTAATTGTTATTTCTCAAAAGGGTCAGGTGATTAGAACAAAGATTTCCCAAATTCCCAAATTGAGCAGATCTACTCAAGGAGTAAGAATAATGAAATTAGAAGAAAGCGACAAAGTGGCTTCAGCCACCTGCATTTAAAAAATTCAAAATTCAAAAATCAAAATGCAAAATGAGAATCCAAAATTAAAAATGATTTTAATAATTTTGCATTTTTAATTGTCATTTTGAGATTTGCATTTTGCATTTTGAATTTATTATGGAGGGTTTCTTAAATCCATCAGAGGTTCTAAAACAACTAAGACTAAAAAAAGATATGACGGCGGCTGATTTTGGTTCAGGGCCTGGCGGTTGGACTATTCCCTTGGCAAAGATCTTGGAAGATGGCTTGGTTTATGCTATAGATATATTAAAGGCGCCCTTATCAGTTTTGGAAGGAACAGCAAGGCTGCAAAACATTCGGAACATAAAAACCATTATTTCTAATGTGGAAAAAAATTATGGTTCCACCTTGCCAGATTCTTCAGTTGATCTAGTTTTAATGAGTAATTTATTGTTTCAAAGCGAAAAACAAAAAGAAATTTTTGCTGAAGCGAAAAGAATATTAAAAATAGGTGGAAAGGTTTTAGTGATTGATTGGAAAGAAGACAGTCCGGTTGGTCCTGCCCAAGGAAGAGTTTCTCTAAATGAGGTTAAAGAAATGGCTAAAATGGTCGGTTTAAAGTTGGAAAAGGAATTTGAAGCCGGCATATATCATTTTGGTTTGGTTTTTGTCAAAACTTGAAGTTGATATTTTAAAATATTCCTTTATAATAAAATAATGAAAAAATATTTAATTTCTGCCAAGCTTCTTTTAATAGTAATACTTGTCCTTTTCGCTTTCGGAGGGAGATTGTTTATTAATGCCGACCCAGTCCAAATTACTCCGCCTATCTACCACTCTACTTTTCAATCTTTATTGGCAGCAATTATCGCTTTTATAAGAAACCTGGCTCTGGCTGTTACTCCAATAATTATTATAGTAGCAGGCTATTACTTTATGTCTTCTGGCGGAAATCCTGAAAAAGTAAAAAGGGCAAAACAAATGGTTATTTACGCCCTTATTGGTTTAGTAATAATTTTACTCGCTGAATCAATTGTTGCCTTAATAAGAAGCATTGTTGAACAAGGAAGAACCACAACGGCTCCAACCAGAATAGAAAATCCCACTAGAGTAGAAGAAGTATTTTAACAAAAGAAAAATTATTTAATAAATTAAAGGTCGAATAAAAACTAAAAAACATTTTAAAAAAATGAAAAAAAAGTTAGCAGTATTAATTTTAAACAGCCTTTTTTTGCTGTTAGCCGCAGGAATAGTTCAAGCACAAGCGCCTACTACATTAGGAAATGTAGACATACTGACATTTTTGAATAATTTGTCTAATTGGTTGTTTTATATTATATTATTGGTAGCTGTTATCTATTTTCTTTTGGCTGCTTATGAATTTATTACTTCTAGAGGAGAAGAGGATAAAGTTAAAAGCGCGAGAAACTTTCTTTTGTACGCAGTGATTGGCGTGGCAGTTGCTTTTTTAGCAAGAGGATTTATAGGCCTAGTACAAAGACTTATAACGTAAACTGATAATTATAGCCGTTAAAACTTTTTGATTGCTATCAATTTTTACCCACACTTTAAAAAAGTGTGGGTATTGCTAAGGAAGCCATTTTGCTATTAAAGAGCGGTTTTGTCGGAGTGGCGGAATTGGTAGACGCGCTAGGCTTAGAACCTAGTGGGTTTAGCCTATGAGGGTTCGAATCCCTCCTCCGACACTTTTTAATTTGTTAATGAAAATTTCAAATTTTTTGAAATATAGCGATTTAATTTTTCTTTCTTTTTTGAGTTTTTTTACACGTTTTTGGCATCTCCATTTACCGCCTAAGGTTGTGTTTGATGAAGCTCATTTTGGTCTTTATGCTACAAAATATTTTTCTCATCAATATTATTTTGACATCCATCCGCCATTAGGGAAAATGCTTTTCGCCTTGGCTGGACTTTTTAGCAAGATTAAACCCGGTTTTGATTTTCAAGCGGGTTCTTTTTACAATGATTTTAATTATTTATCGTTACGTTTTCTGCCCGCCCTTTTTGGTTCTCTTTTTATCATTTTGGTTTATTTTTTTGTAAAAGAGTTAGGTTTCAGTCGGAGAACAGCCTTTTTATCTTCTTTCTTGCTTTTATTGAATAATGCTTTGGTTGTCCAGTCAAGATTTATTTTGATGGATATTATTTTATTATTTTTTATAATTTTATCTCTTTATCTTTATCTCTTATCAAAAAAACAATATCCATTTTCTTTTTGGTGGTATTTTTTAAATATCACCAACAGTCTTTCGTTGGGGATGACAATTTCCATTAAATGGACAGGGTTTGGCGCTTTGGCAATAATTTGGTTCTTAACTATTTTTCAAGATAAAATTTTTTCTTTAAAAAAAGAAAACTTGATAAAAATTTTTTTAATTTTCTTCTTCCCCCTTTTTATATATTTTTTAATTTTTTCTCTCCATTTTTATCTTCTTCCCTATTCTTGCAATAAAAACTGTGGCGCTGTTATTGATAACTATTTAACCAACTCTCCACCTAATTCACAAAGCGACTCTTATAATTTCCCACCAAAAGGTAGCCTTTTTAAAAAATTTTTTCTCCTTAATAAACTAATGCTGGCTGGCAATTTTAGTTCAGCAATGTTTTTTCCTTATCAGTCTGATTGGTTTGAATGGCCCTTTATGATCAGGCCTATTTTATACTTTGAAGAACCGAACAATGAAAAAACTTCTTATATTTATTTTTTGGGCAACCCCTTCGCTTGGTGGCTTGCTTTTGGGGGATTACTTTTTTATCTTTATTTAATCGCTAGAAATTATTTTTATCGTTTTAAAATGAACCTTCCAGAAAATTTTTATTCCGAATCTTTTCATTTGCTATTAGTATCTTTTCTTATTTTCTTTATTCCTTTTGCCTCTATTAAAAGGTTTATGCTTTTGTATCATTATTTACCAGCCTTAACCTTTTCAACAATTATTTTTGCCGCTGTTTTTGACGGAATAATTTCTCTAAAATATAAAGTTGATTTTTCAGATAAAATTTTTTTTGATAACAAAAAAGCCGACCTTATTTTTTTAATAATTCTGCTTATCATTGCCCTTAGTTTTTTATTTTTCTCACCGCTAACTTACGGCTTTCCCTTAACTGAAAAAGAATTTCAATGGAGAATGTGGCTTAGTAGTTGGAATTAAGTTAATTAAAAACAAAAAACCGTTTCTGTTGAGTCAACGGTTTTTTGAAAAATTTTTTTATTCTTTGACTACAATTTTCCTCTTTTTCTTTCTTTCAATTTTGGGAATTCTAATGGTTAAAACCCCTTCTTTCATTTCAGCCTCTGCCCTAGAGGGATCAGTTTCTTCTGGTAAAATAATTTGACGAGAAAAAGGTCCCCAAAAACATTCCTGATAAAAATAATTTTTTTCTTCTTTTTCTGCTGGCTGTTGGCGAACGCCTTTAATAGAGACAAAGTCTTCTTCAATGGAAATATCTAAATCTTGCGGTTTGACTCCGGCAATGGCTGATTGAATGACAATTTCGCTTTCAGTTTGATAAACATCAACTGCCAATTGTCCTTCCTGGCTGGTTAGGTCTTTTAAAGCAAAACCTTGCCTGACTGGTTCCGTCTCTTTAATTTCTTCTTTTTCTTCTTTTTCCTCTGTTTCCTCTCTCTCTTCTCTTTTCTCGCTGACTTTTTCTTCTTTTTTGACTTTCTCTAATTGTTCTTTTATCTCTTCCTCTTCTTCAATCTGAATTTTTTTAGCCCCTCTTTTCCCAGATGTTGTTTTACTTTTTTTCTCAACTGGTTTAATTTCTTTTTCCGAAACTTCTATTGTTTTTTCTTTTGGTAAAATTGTCTCTTCTTTTTCTTCTTCAGTTATTTCAATACCCATCCCTTTTTTTAATTTTTCTAAAAAAGATGGCATATTATTTTATTTTACAGACACTGGCTATTTTTTTCAACTTTCTAAAACCAAAAGAGACAAAAATAGCCATTGCCAAAATCATTAAACTGATTAATAAAGCGGTGGTTAAAAAAACTGTTAAGGCACTGATATCTTCTGGCGATTTGGCTAAGGCTCTTCCCGCCTTTTCTAAATTTATTATACCGAAGTTGTAAAAAGTATGCAAGACAACGGCAAGAAAAAAACCAAAAAAAAGAAAAATTTTCCTTTTTTTTGTCTCAAAAAATCCCCAAGCCATAAAAAATCCTAAAATACCAGAAGCCAAAGCGTGTAAGAAAGTGGCAGAAATAAGCCTAAAAGCCGAAAGAGAAAAAATTTCTTTAAGGTTCCAAGAAAAAAGTTCTGGCGACAAAAAAATCAAAAGATTTTCTAAAAAAGCAAACCCCAAAGCAGAAATAATCATATAAAGAATAACATCTAAGGGCTCGTCTAATTCCGCGCTTTTCAAAACAACCAACCTTACTGCGAGATATTTAAATAATTCTTCAAAAAAAGCCACCCCAATAAACATATATAAAAGAGAAACCAAAAAGGGGGGAATAGGCATTTTAGCGAGAAAATTAGAAAATCCCAGCTCAATAAAAATTACTGGCAAGGCAAAAAGCATTCCCAAAAAAAAGACGATTAAAACCATTGCATTGGATTCTGGATGAGCGTCTTTTCTTAAATAAAACACAAGCCAAGCTAAACTGGGCAAAAGAGCAAAAGTGATTAAAATAGGATAAGCCATATTTAACAATTTTCAATTTCTAATTTTCAAATTGGCCACTGCTCAATCATTAAACATCTTTTTTTATCTTTGATTGGCAATTTCTGATAAATTTCTTCTGTAATAAAGGGCATAAAAGGATGTAATAATTTTAAAGAATTAAACAAAACATAAAAAAGAACATTAAGAGTTGTTGTTTTTTTGGTAATTGAGTTTTTTTCTAATTGGATTTTTGATTGCTCAATGTATTGATCGCAAAAATTATGCCAGAAAAAATGGTAAATTTGGCGAGCAGCCATTCCAAAATGAAAATTCTCCAAATCTTTATTAACCGATTTTATTGTCTTATCTAACGCCTTTAAAATTTTTTTATCAGCCGCAGTTAGTTTGGAAATTGGAAATTGGAAATTTTTTGAAAATTGAAAATTGAAAATTGAAAATTGAATTAATACAAACCTTGAAGCGTTCCAAATTTTATTACAAAATTTTTTCGCCATAATAATATTATCTTCTACAAAACGAATGTCTTGGCTACCAGTTAATTGCCACGCCAAACCAAAGCGAACCGCATCAGCGCCGAACTGTTGAATTAAAACCAAAGGATCTACACCAGTGCCCAAAGATTTTGACATCCTTTTTCCTTCTCTTGTTAAAATAGTACCATGAATATAAACATCTTTAAAGGGAATCTTTTTCATAAATTCTAAACCGGAAAAAATCATTCTCGCTACCCAAAGATTGATAATGTCCCGGCCAGTGCTTAAGACATTGGTGGGATAAAAAGTTTTTAAATCTTTTGTTTTTTTAGGCCAACCCAAAGTGGCAAAGGGCCAAAGAGCCGAAGAAAACCAAGTATCAAGAACATCGAGAACTTGTTTCGGTTTACATTTACCGCATATTGGACACTTCTTTGGTTTTTCTAAACTTAAAAAATGACCTTCCTTAAATTTTGAATTTTGAATTTTGAATTTTGAATTTTTGCCAATCTGGCATTGCCAAACAGGAAGTTGGTGTCCCCACCAAATCTGGCGAGAAATACACCAGTCTTTGATATTTTTTAACCAGTCAAAATAACTTTTTTCAAATCTCTGAGGATAAAATTTTATTTTCTTTTCTTTAACTATTTCAATTGCCATTTTTGCCAAATCATCCATTTTTAAAAACCATTGCTGAGAAGGTAAAATCTCAATAGTGGTTTGACAACGATAACATTTTGGTATCTGATGCGTTATTTCTTCGCTTTTCTCTAGAAGACCTAATTTGTTTAGGTCTTCAATAATCTTTTCTCTTGCCTGATAGATATTTAAATTCTGATAAGGTAAAGGAGCGTTAGCAGTAATTATTCCTTTTTCATCAATAACTTGTAACATTTCTAAATTGTGCTTTAAACTAATTTCATAATCTACCAAACTATGGGCTGGTGTTACCTTGACAGCGCCAGTGCCAAACTTTGGGTCAACTAATTTATCAGCAATAACTGGAATTTCTCGATTGGCTAATGGTAAAACAACTTTTTGATCAACTAAATTTTTATATCTTTGGTCTTTAGGATTTACTGCCACCGCTATATCGCCCAACATTGTCTCCGGCCTTGTTGTCGCCACCGTTATATAATCTAAAATTTGTTTGGCAATTGAAGGTATTGAAGATTGAGAATTTAAATTTTTTTTAAGAGGGTATTTAATATACCACAAACTTCCTTTTTCTTCTTTGTATTCCACTTCTAAATCGGAAAGACTGGTTTGACATCTGGGGCACCAATTGACCGGTCTTTTTCCTTGATAAATCCAACCCCTTTGAAAATAGTGAGAAAAAGCCTTTTGGACGGCTAAACTGTATTCCTTATCTAAAGTAAACCTTGTTCTTGACCAATCTAAAGAACAACCCAGTTTTTTGAATTGTTCTAAAATAATGTTGCCGTATTTTTCCACCCATTGCCAAACCCTTTCAATAAATTTTTCTCGGCCTAAATCAAAGCGAGAAAGTCCTTCTTTTTTTAATTCCTTTTCCACCACATTTTGAGTAGCAATGCCAGCATGATCAGTGCCTGGCAGCCATAAAGTTTTAAAACCGGCCATTCTTTTTTGGCGAATTAAAATGTCTTGAATAGTGGCATTTAAAGCGTGACCCATATGCAAAGTACCAGTAACATTGGGCGGGGGAATAACAATAGTAAAAGCTTTCCTTCTTTTGCCAGGCAATTTGTCCGGATTAAAAAAACCGGACTTTTCCCAAAGCTTATAAATTTTTTCTTCTACTTCTTTTGGTTGATAAGTTTTTGGCAATTGCATATTTTTTTATTATAACCTTAAATTGGCATTGGCTTCAACTTTTTTTAGCTCTTTGCTTTCTCCTTGGTGAAAATAAGCAGTAAAAGCTGTCATTGCCCCATTGTCAGTGCAAAATTCTTTTTTTGGAGCCAAAAAATTAGTTTTTAATTTTAGATTTTTAATTTTTAACTGAAATTGCTTTCTTAATTCCTCATTAGCCGCTACTCCACCGCCTAAAATAATTGATTTTACTTTATATTCTTTAGTCGCTCTCAAGGTTTTTGCTATTAAAACATCAATAACTGCCTGTTGAATTTCTTTTGCCATTGCTAAAATATATTCTTTTGATTTCCTTTCTTTTAAAGAGCGAGCTTGAAAATCGTATAAAACTGCTGTTTTTAATCCGGAAAAAGAAAAATCATAATTTTTTTGGGAAATCATTGGCCGAGGAAGATTAATTTTAAATTTTAATTTTTTATTTTTTGCCTCTTTGGCTTTTTTAGCAATAATTGGGCCGCCAGGATAACCCAAGCTCAAAATTCTGGCAGTTTTATCCAAACATTCACCAGCCGCATCATCTCTGGTTTCGCCCAAAATTTTATATTCGCCAATATCTTTCATTAAAACGAGTTGGGTATGCCCACCTGAAACAATCAAACAAATAGCCGGCAAAATATTTTTTTTGAAAACTGAAGAGTGAAAATTAAAATCTTTACCAGGAGAAAAAAGCCAATTAGCAAAAATATGAGCTTCCAAATGATTGACCGGTACAATTTTTAAATTTAATTTTTCTGCCAAATTTTTGACAAAATTTATTCCCTGCCATAAACAAGGTTCTAATCCCGGTCCAACCGTTACAGCAAGTAAATCAATTTTAGGATTTTTAGCTTTCGTTACAGCTTTGTTAAAAACAATCGGCAAGTTTTTTTGGTGTTCTCTTTTTGCCAAAAAAGGATAAACGCCTCCGTATTGAGCATGGACTTTTACTTGAGATGAAACGATATTGCTGAGAATTTTCAATTTAGAATCTTCAACTTTTAAAATAGCGATGCTGGTGTCATCGCAAGAAGTTTCAATTCCTAAAATAGTCATAGAATTATTTTAACTTTTTTCTTGATTTTTTTCAATTCGTAAGTTAAAATAAGAAAGATCTGGCGCCATCGTCTAGTCTGGTTTAGGACACCGCGCTTTCAATGCGGTAACTCGGGTTCAAATCCCGATGGCGCCGCTGGTTAAAATTTTAAAATTAGTTTAACAAAAAGGTGATCATAAAAAGCGGGTGTCGTATAGTGGCTATTACCCGGCCCTTCCAAGGCCGTGACGTGGGTTCGATTCCCATCACCCGCTCAATAAAAAACGACTCGTAAAACGAGTCGTTTTTTATTATCTAATTTTCTATTTGGCAAATTCTATTATGCGACTTTCTCTTATTACTGTTACTTTTATTTCTCCCGGATACTTCAATTCTTCCTGAATCCGATTGGCAATTTCTTTGGCTAACTTTTTGGCTGCTAAATCGTCAATTTCTTCTGGTTTGACAAAAACTCTTATTTCTCGGCCGGCCTGAATGGCATAAGCCTTTTCCACTCCAGAAAAAGAAGTAGCGATATTTTCCAAATCTGCCAATCTCTTTAAATAATTTTCCAAAGTATCTTTTCTTGCTCCTGGTCTGGCTCCGGAAATAGCATCGGCAGTTTGAACAATAATTGCCTCCAAACTTTCGTAGGGATACTCTTCGTGATGGGCTTTCATTGCGGTAATCACTTCTGGTTCAACTCCAAATTTTTCTAAAATTTTAATTCCAATGTCAGTGTGGGAACCTTCCACTTGATGATCTAAGGCTTTGCCAATATCATGCAATAAACCAGCCTTTTTTGCCACCCGAACATCAACCCCTATTTCAGCAGCCAAGGCACCAGCCAAATGACTCACTTCAATAGAGTGAAGCAAAACATTTTGGCCATAACTAGTTCTAAATTTTAATCTACCCAAAAGTTGGACAATTTTAGGATCTAAACCAATTACTCCAGTGTCATAAACTGCTGTCTCGCCGGCTTCTTTTATTTGAGAATTAATTTCTTCTTCCGCTTTGATCACCATTTCTTCAATCCGGGCCGGTTGAATCCTGCCATTTTGAATCAATTTTTCTAAGGCAGTTTTGGCAATTTGTCTTCTAACTGGATCAAAAGAAGAAATTAATACGGTTTCTGGAGTTTCGTCAATTACAATTTCCACGCCGGTTAACTTTTCTAAGGTTCTAATGTTTCTGCCTTCTTTGCCAATAATTCTTCCCTTAATATCTTCATTGGGTAAATTAACGGAAGTAGTAGTAATTTCCTGCGATTGAGAGACCGCAATTTTTTGAATGGCTAAAGCCAAGATTTCTTTTGCCTTCTTCTCAAATCTTTCCCAACCTTCGGCTTCCAATTTTTTTATTCTTTCTAAAATATCTTTTTGGTATTCTTTCTCAACAATCGCCAAAAGTTCTTTTTTTGCTTCTTCTTTGGAAAGTTTAGTCTTTCTTTCCAGTTCTTTTTCTGCCTCTGCTTTTAATTCTTCCAAACTTTCTTTTATTTTTTTTAATTTTTCAACTTTTTCTTTTAACTCTTTCTCTTTTGCCTCAAATTCAGAAATCTTTTTGTCTAAAATATGTTCTCTTTTCAACAAAAGCCTTTCTGTTTCCAACAATTCGTTTCTTCTTTGGGATTCTTCGTTTTTTGCTTTTTCTAAAATTTCATGAGCCCGTGTTTTTGCTTCATTTAAAATTGCTTCCGCTTCCTTTTTGGTTTGAGAAATTTTCTTTTGAAGACGTTCTTCTATTGTTCCGGCTTGTTTTTGAGCAATAGACTGACGCGCATAATAACCTAAAATTGAGCCTATAGCCAAAGCAAATAGGGTTGTTAACAAAAAAATGAAAAATGGTTCCATATTCTTGAATAGCCCTGTAAAAAATTTTTGATTCAGGTGAATGAATTTTTATTTTATTTTGTTCAAAAAAATATTTTGTAAATAACCACATAAATGCAAAAATTTTAACAGGACGATTTTCTAATTTAGACATAATTTTTAATTCTAAAATAATTTTAGCATTTTTAAAAATTTTGTCAAAAACAAAGCCGGCTAAAAGCCGGCTTTTCTTAAATAATTTTAAGCAATTTGCTTTATTTTTTAAAAAGGTGGTATTTCCTTCCAAATCGGCAAGGGATAGGTTACTTTAAACAAATTTCCTTTTGTTTCTTGGCAAGTTAAGATATCGTCGGTTACTTGAAGAGTAACTGTTTTTTCTCCTAAATTAGAATAAGTAGTAGTCGCGTCGCCTTTGACATTAGAAGTGGCTGGCAAAGCGCCATCTCCAAAATCCCAAAAATAAGCAGTATTAGCCAAATCTTTGCAAGGAACTCCATCAGGATTGTTTTGATAACAAGTAGATTTATCGGTGAAATTAACAATTTGACCAACAGTTGTCAATGAAGAAACCGAAGTTTCAAAATCAGGAAAGGGAGCGCAATGATTAAGAGTAGTAAAAGAACCAATTTGAGGAGATGACCAAACCCCAGGCTGTCCGTCACTGTCTAAATTGCGGGCTCTTATTTGCCAGTAATAAGTTTTTCCGCCAAATTCAATTTTATTGTACGGGCTTATATTACAACAATAAAAACAAGAAGCCATCCAACTATTAGTGGTCACTTGTTTAATTTCTTCAATCTCCGGCGTATTAAAAGAACTATTATCATCTATTTTTATTTCAATTTCGTAAGGAGTGTTTACGCCAGAAATATCCCAATTAATTTGAGGAATTCTTGATTGATGACAACTAAAACCGAAGGAATAAGAAGTGCTAGAAATAACAGGTGGAGAAGCAGGAAATTTGACATTTCTAAAATCAATCCAGCCAAAACCGCCCTCTCTTCCAATTCCTGACCAAGCATAATGTTCGCTTTGGTTGGCGCTTATTGTGCCGTCAGCATTAATTTTAACGCTGTAATTTAAACCTTTAAATCTTACCCAAGTAATAGTGATTATGTTTCCGCTTTGATTCTTGCTTTTTATTGGCGCCCAGCCTTGAATTTCATTGCCAACCAATTTTGCCGGAAAACAATAACCAGAAGGGTATCCAGAACTGCCGCAGGCTGGAACAGAATTGTCATTAAAATCAAGCCAGCCAACTGAATTTTCAGAACTGTCACAATCATTTACATCTGCATCCTCGCCCACTCCAATAAAGGCTGCTCCAGAAATTTCGCCAGTATTATAATCAACGTTAACCCCGTAAGAGGCGCTGTCGCAAGTAATTTCTGGATTATTGCTACTAAAACTAATCCAACCAACAGGAGCAATAGTGCTTGAGTCGCAGCTCGTGTCACTTCTGTTTAGTTCTGTTGTTTCAGTGCAATCTGCCCCAATCCAAGCCCAACCAGTAACATTGCCGGCTGAAAGGGGAGGACCGCAACAAACTTTTGTCGCGTAAGCCGTGCAATCTCCTACATGAGCGTTGGTGTCTCCGGAAACAGAGGCTAGACAAGTCCAGCCAATCGGACAAGATGTTTCATAACTGCAAGCCAAAGAACTGGTTGCAGGCGCTGAGAGACAAACATTGTAATTATAAATAGGAGGGAAAATATTGTTTGTTTCAACATGAGCATTGCTGGGATTAGACAACCTTAAAACAACTTTTGAGTTTGGCTCAGAACAAGAATTCCCCAAACCAGTAATACCAGAACAACAAACAGAGTAATTATAATTGGTTTGATTAGGAAGTTCAGCATGAGCGTTGTTTAAAGAAGACATTTTAAAAACTGTAACCCCAGAACAAGATCCGGAAACAACAGAACAACTTAACTGGGCATACACAGGTTTTGTGGCAAACAAAAAACCAACAAAAAGCAATATTGAAATTATAATTATCTTTTTCATCATAAGACAAAACTTTTTCTTTTGAAAATTTAAAATATTATGGACAGAGATATAGCAAAATTTGGCAACCACCGGCTTCATTAGCGTCTCCAGCCCACTCTGCATTTGCTATAGCTGTCCAATTACCAAGACTAGCACATGTAGCAGGTCCATGTGACCCCCAGCCTGCAGGATTTCCAGCGCATTGAATACAATAACATAGGTTTATACTACCGGTAAAAATCCAATTCCCTCCCAACCTGCCGCCCACATTCAAATCCAGATAATACTGATCGCCTCCGCCAAAAGTGTCGTAAATGGCTCCCCACAATCTAAGATTCCCTTTCTTGAGTACCAAGTCGTTTCTTGAATCTCCATTAGGAGCAGAGCTTTCAATTGTCAAACCATAATCAGGGTTGGTTGTCCCTATGCCAACATTATGATCCAAATTTTAGAGAATTCTGAGATTTTTACCGTATTTTTATAGCTTGCAACAATAAAGCTGGTTCACTTCAGGATAAATGTGATCATCGTTTATATGTGTCCACTCATCACCTTCATAACCTATACCTGCCACATATTCTCCAGGATTACATATCCAATTATAGGCATTGCAGGAACAGTTCGCCATTGACATGCCCCCCAATTATTTGATTCTGCTTTTATATTAAGGAGATGAGTGAAAAAATATTTATAATCTTCGGCAACGAATTGTTAATGTATTAAAGAGCAGACGAATTCCAACTAGATAAGTGCCTTCAGGACAATTTCCTTCAAATCCTGCTCCTGCATCATTGGCAGGAATAGAATACTCCACTCCACTACCCCAATTATTTGATTCTGCTTTTATATCTCCAATTACCTCCAGCTTTGCCCCCGGCGCCGTTGTCCCAATGCCGACGTTGCCCGCAAAATAGGCTCCACTCTCTAAAGACATTATCGGTCCATCCGTCACTAAAGCTGTTCTCGGTCCACCTGGCGAATGAATAGAAATACTACTATCTGCTGATTGAGGAAATTGCAGGCTTGCCCTGGTGGTATATGTTACTCCTTGAAATGTTGGATTAGGCAACCAAGATTGGTCAATGCGCATCGAATCACTTAAAAATCTCGCATCACCTGCCACATCCAACTTTGCCCCCGGCGCCGTTGTCCCAATGCCGACTCTGCCACTAGCAGTGTTAATGCATAAATTATTGTCGCATTCCATTTGATTCCAGGAGTGTCCAGGATTAGGCAAATCTGGTGTTGCTTTCGCCAACTCAATAATTGAGAAAACAATACAGCCTAACAATAAACTAGTTAATATAATTAAATGTTTATCTTTAAAATTGATATTGATGTTCATATTTTTTTATTTTTTTATATTAAAGACCTTTGACTGTTTTTTGAATTTTTATAATAAGGGTGGGCATAAATTATGTTGTCACGGTTGCTAAAACACCTTCCGGTTGGAATATCACCTGTGTAATTTATCCAATCAGTCGGGCAAAAATTGATTAATCTACCATAAATTACTGCTGGTTTTATGGCGGCTTATATCAAATTGTTTTTATTGAACAAGATAGCCAACAAAATTGCAATTTGCTATGTTCATTTCGTTGCAGCCAGCATCTCCCCACCAAGGACAAGTACTATTAAAAGAGATGTCCATATTTGGACAGCCTCCGCAATCATAACGCCCAACATTAGGACAACGATAAACTGGTATCGCCGTATTGATGTTGGGCCAACTATTCCGACAACCATTGCTGAGACACAAACTGCCATTGGTGATAGTGAGATTGCTGTTTACCTTAAGTCCTTGTCCGCAGCAAAGTGGTTCGTAGGTTATATATCCATCATTCCAATCAAAAAAACCGCCATCGTCTGAAACAGCAATACCTCCGCCTGTTTGGTTGTTGGCATTTACCATTAATTGAGGGTATTTTGTTCTACCAAAAGAGTCCCAGCCTGTTCCACCCTTAGAAATTGTAAGAGGAAAGTTTAATGCCGTTGTCCCAATGCCGACTCTGCCGCCAACAATTAAATCTTCGCCAATTCCCAAGCTGCCGGCTTTTGTTTGGGGAGTAGATCCCACATTAATAGGCGCTGCCACATTGCCAGAAGGAGGCGCAGAAGTAGGTTCGGTCCAGGCATAAATAATGGCTGATATTAAAAAGGTGGCAATAATTATTCCAGGTAATGCCTGAGTTAAAAAGTTTTTCATTTTTTGGGTCATATTTTTTATATTTTGCTTTTTTTTCTTGCTTTTAAAAATTAAAGGCAAGAAAATTAAAGCAAAATTAATTAAATTTAAAATTATTGTTTTTTTGTTAAAGATTCTTGAATTTCTTCTGGAGTTATAGAAGAACTAGAAGTGCTGGATTTTTGTTTTTCAAAAGTTTTTTGAATTGCCTCTGGTAAAAGAGTTGAATTGCTTCTTTTCCCGGTCCGAGTTTGTTTTTCTAAAGCCGATTGAATGTTTTGAGGAGTTAACTTTTCAGTTTCTGTTGTCTGAATTTCCTCTTTTTTCATCTGATTTAATTTTCTCTTCAATTGACTTTCTGAAAAGAAATAAACCAAATTAATCAAAAACAAAAGAATGATAATCGTAAAAAATGAAATTAAAAAAAATTTTTTATCTTCCGTTTTTATTTGTATTGGCATAAAATTTTGTCCTTAGGATGGATGGTTATTTTGTTTAATGGTTCTGCAATTTCTCTTTCGTTTAAATAACAAATCCATCTTGATTTTCCATTGTTGGATAAATTGTCTAGCAAATTCAAATGACTGTTGGCTTGAAAATTAAAATTGCCAGCCAGAGAAGCGGTGGTAATGGCGTCAAAAACTGTCATTCCGTCTATTACCTCGCCCTTAAACCATCTTTGTTTTTTTTGCCCATAATCCAATATCAAAATGGCTTCTTTGTCTGAAAGAATTTTTTCAAATTTATCAGAGCTAATTTTTTTATTGTTTTGACCAAGATAAAAAAGAAGGAGAGAAAGGAGAATTGCCAAGAAAAAGAGAAAAGGGAAAGATTTTTTGTTTTCCTCTGTTTTTTCAGTTTCGTCCATGTTGTAACATTTTATCAATAAGCAAAGAGTGGTGTCAAGCAAGTTTTTTCCCTTTATTTTTTTGTCAGAATAACCTGGTCAATTAATCCGTATTCTTTCGCCTCTTGGGCAGATAAATAAAAATCGCGGTCAGTATCTTTTTCAATTCTTTCTAACGGCTGACCAGTATGCTTTGCCAAAATTTGGTTTACTTTTTCTTTCAATTTAAGAATTTGCTTAGCGGCAATTTCAATTTCCACTGCCTCGCCCGATACTCCCGAAACTGCCACCTGATGCAATAAAATTTCAGAATTAGGCAAGGCAAATCTCTTTCCCTTATCGCCGGCTGCCAGCAAAACAGCTGCTCCTGAAGCTGCCAAGCCGATACAAACCGTAGAAACTGGACATTTGACATATTGCATCGTGTCGTAAATTGCCAAAGCCGATGTTAAAACACCTCCCGGCGAATTAATATAAAGTTGAATATCTTTTTTGGGATCCTGAGAAGCCAAAAATAATAACTGAGCAATCACTGAATTAGCCACGGGATCAACGATAGGGCCTCCCAAAAAAATTATTCTCTCTTTTAAAAGTCGGGAGTAAATATCATAAACCCTTTCTCCGTATTGCGATTTTTCAATAACAGTTGGGATGAGATTCATAATTTTAAGTTAAAATTTCATTTTGCTTAGACAAATTTTCTAAAAACTCTAAAGTTTTTTTGTTCCTTAATATTTCTCCAGTATACTCCATAAATTTTGCTGGGTCAATCTCAGGCGGAGTAGAATAATTTCTTAAAATTTCATTGGCTTTTTCTTTTATTTCTTCTCCGGAAACGGCAATATTTTCCTTTTGAGAAATCTCTCTTAAAAGAAGGGATCTTTCAATTCTTTTTTCTGCTTCCAAAGAGATTTCTTTCAAAAGATCGTCTTCGCTTTTATTTATTTTTTTCAAATAATCTTCAAAACTAACACCTCTTTTTTTCACCTCTTCTTTTAATTCATTAAACATTTGATTTTTCATACTATTCAATAAAACCTCGGGAATTTCCATTTTAGAATTTTCTCTAATTTTTTCTAAAATCTCTTGCTGAACCCTTTGCGATTCAGCCATTTCTTTTTCCATAAAAATACCTTCTTTTAAACTTTTTTTCAAAGCGGGTAAATCAGAGAAATTACCCAAGTTTTGGGCAAAAGAATCGTTGATTTCTGGCAATTCTATTTTTTGAACTGATTCCAATTTTATTTTAAACTGAGCGGTTTTGCCGGCTAACTCTTTTTGGTAATGATCTTTAGGAAAAGAAAGAGAAAATTCTTTTTCCTGACCAGCCTCCATTCCTTCAATTTTTTCCTCCAAACCGGGAATCAGTTTGCCCTCGCCCAAAATAAAAGCGTCCGTAATTGAAGAATCAGACAAATTTTCCGAAAAAACACCTAAACTAATTTCCACCCAATCACCCTTTTGGCAAGCGCCAATTTTTTGGCTAAATTTTGCTCTTGAGCGTTGAAGCCAAGATAAGGTTTCTTCAATTTCACCTTCTTCAACCAAAACTTTTTTTCGTTTTGTCTCTAAGGCAATTTTTTTATAATCAGCCAATTTAATCTTGGGCATTATCGCCACTCTGGCTTTAAATTCCAAAGGATTGTCTTTCGCCAATTTTAAAATTGAAATGACCGGTTGACCCAAAACCTCAATTTTATTTTCCGATATCGCTTTTAAATAATATTCTTCAATACACCTTTCAGCCGATTCCATTAAAATTCTTTCTTTTCCAATTTTTTCTTCAATTAGAGATAAAGGGGCAGTTCCTGGCCGAAAACCGTCAATTTTTAAATCTTTAGAAAGATCTCTGGCCGTCTTTTCCCAAAATTCCTGCCATTTTTCTACTGGCACTTCAATTTTCAACTCAATCTCTGATTTGGGAAGGTTAACAATTTCTACTCTCATAAATTTAAACTAAAAGGCTGACAATTAACAAGGCAACAATATTTAAAACCTTAATCATTGGATTAATGGCTGGACCAGCAGTGTCTTTATAAGCATCGCCCACTGTATCACCAGTCACTGCTGACTGATGAGCAAAAGAACCCTTGCCGCCCAAATTTCCTTCTTCAATGTATTTTTTGGCATTGTCCCAGGCTGCTCCACCAGAAGTCATAGAAATTGCCAAGAATAAACCAGTGACAATAGAACCAATCAAAAGTCCACCCAAAGCCTCAGGTCCCAAAATAAACCCAACTAAAATTGGCGCCAAAACCGGAATTAAAGCCGGAGCAATCATTTCTTTAATGGCAGCTTTGGTAACAATATCAACGCATTTGCCATATTCAGGTTTAGTTTGTCCTTCAGCCAATCCTTTTATTTCTTTAAATTGTCGCCTTACTTCCTCAACTACTTTGCCAGCTGCTTTTCCCACAGCTGACATAGCATAGGAACTAAATAAATAGGGCAATAGTCCACCAATTAAAAGACCAGCAATAATTTTGGGATCTTGCAATAAAAATTCAGCCTTTTTTCCTAAATTTTCCAATTCTTGAGTGTAAGAGGAAAACAAAACCAAAGCAGCCAAGCCCGCTGAACCAATGGCATAGCCTTTGGTTATGGCTTTGGTTGTGTTGCCCACTGCGTCCAAAGCGTCAGTAATTTTTCTTGTTTCCTCTGGTAAATCTGACATCTCAGCAATTCCTCCAGCATTATCAGTAATAGGACCATAAGAATCAATTGCCACAATAATGCCGGTTAAAGAAAGCATTGCCATAGCGGCAATAGCAATGCCATAAAGACCAGCCATCCAATAGCAAAAAAGAGTGGCTAAAGCAATAAAAATAACTGGCCAAACAGTTGATTTCATCCCCACTGCCAAACCAGTAATAATATTAGTGCCGTGGCCAGCCTGAGAAGCCTGAGCAATTGACTTTACTGGTTTATATTTTTTTGAAGTGAAATACTCAGTAATTACCATTATGCCAGCCACTAATAAAACGCCAATTATTGAACAAAGAAAAATTTTCTTAGTTGAAATATCAAGATTTAATTGAGAAATTGGTTTTATGATAAAATAAAAACCAATAATTGATAAAAGAGAAGAAACAATTAATCCTTTGTAAAGGGCTGACATAATATTTTGGGATTTGCCTAGTTTAACAAAAAATGTGGCAATAATAGAAGCCAAAATAGAAATGGCGCCCAAAAGTAAAGGCAAAATAATCATTTGGGGATGGCCAAAAAGCAAAGAACCAATAATCATAGCGGCAATAGCTGTCACAGCATAGGTTTCAAAAAGATCAGCCGCCATACCAGCACAATCTCCCACATTGTCGCCAACCTGATCAGCAATAACTGCCGGATTTCTTGGATCGTCTTCAGGAATTCCTTTTTCCACCTTGCCCACCAAATCAGCGCCAACATCAGCTGCTTTAGTGTAAATACCGCCGCCCAATCGGGCAAAAACAGAAATTAAAGAACCGCCAAAACCTAAAGCCACTAAAGCCTTTAAATCTTTAGTCAATAAATAAAAACCAGAAACAACCAACAGAGCCAAGCCGACCACCAAAAAACCAGTGACTGAACCGCCTTGAAAGGAAAGAGAAAGGGCTTCTTTTAATCCTTTTTTAGCCGCTTCAGCCACTTTGACATTGGCTGAAGTTGAAATCATCATTCCCAAATAACCGCAAAAACCAGAAGCCAAAGCGCCTAATAAAAAACCAAAAGCAGTAAGAAAACCAAATTTTATCCATAAAAGAACAAATAAAAATATTCCAACCAAAGTAATAGTTTTATATTGCCTGGCTAAATAAGATTTAGCCCCTTCTTTAATGGCTAAAGAAATCTCCACCATTTTTCCGGAACCAGTTGGCGCTTTTTTAATTTGCTGAACAAGAACAAAAACAAAAACTAAAGAAAACAAAGAAACAATAATGGGAGCGTAAAGCATATTTTTTAATTGACCAATGATTACTAATTGAAAGTAATCAATGATCAATAATTAATTATTAATTATTTTTCAACCTTTTTGTTTTTTGTTTCTTTTTGTTTTTCTTTTTCTTCTTTTGGCTTTAATTCTTCTTCGTTGGCTTTTTCCGAACTCCGAACATCTATTTTCCAACCAGTTAGTTTGGCTGCTAATCTCACATTCTGACCGTCTTTACCAATTGCCAAAGATAATTGTTCTTCTGGCACAACAACCAAAGCAGTATTTTTTGGCATTATTTTTACTTCCAATACTTTTGCTGGCGACAAAGAATTGGCAATGTATTTTTCCGGATCGTCAGAATATTCAATAATATCAATTTTTTCTCCTGCTAACTCATTAATAACTGCCTGAACCCTTGTTCCTCTTTGACCAACCGCTGATCCAATGGGATCAACTCCTTCCATTTTTGATTCTACCGCAATTTTTGTTCTAGAGCCAGCCTCTCTTGCAATGGATTTTATTACCACTGTACCGGCAGAAATTTCCGGCACTTCGGCTTCAAAAAGTTTAGACACAAATTTGGGATAGGCTCGGGATAAAAAAACAATCGGCCCTTTTTGACTGCTTTCTACTTTTAAAACATAAACCTTTAACCTTTGGCCTGGCCGATAAAATTCGCCTGGCACTTGTTCTTCTCTCGGTAAAAGACCGATAGTTTTGCCAATGTCTAAATAAACATTTTTTCCTTCAATTCGCTGAACAATACCAGAAACAATTTCACCTTCTTTGTTTTTGTATTCGGAAAAAACTGTTTCTTTTTCTGTTTCTCTAATTCTTTGCAAAATTACTTGTTTGGCAGTTTGGGCAGCAATTCGGCCAAAATCTTCTTCTTCCTTCAAAGGTATTTCCAGTTCATCGCCGGGTTTAATATCTGGTTTTATTTTTTTTGCCTCTTCAATCAGAATATGCTTTTCGGGATTAAATCTAACTTTTTTCGATTCTTCCAAAGATTCAGTTTCACTAGGCAATGTTTGTTTTTTCTTTTTCATTCTTTCCAGTTCTTCTTCAGAATAAATCATTGATTGATCAACTACTTTTAAAACCTGCCAAAAACTTGTTTTGCCATCTTCTGGAGAAAGTTTACACTTTATTAGCTGACCTTTCCGGCCGTACTCTTTTTTATAAGCAGCAGCAATGGCTGTCTCAATTGTTTCTATTACCTTTTCGTAAGGAATTCCTCGTTCTTCAGCAATTTGTTTGATTGCGGTTGTAAAAGATTTTATATCCATATCTTTTTTCTATTTTACATTTAAAAAATTTGTCCGTTTCCCAACGGACAATGACCTAAATCTTATTATAATTTTAGCAAAACTAATCGTCTTGTCAAGTTAACGTCTCTTTTTTATTTTATTAACTTATATTTTATTAACTTAAAAAAAACTAAATATCAAAAATTATTAAAAAATTTTCCCACCCCGAATTTATAATTTACGATCGTAGATTATAAAAATTTTATTTTTTTGTTTGGTTTTTGCTTATTTTTATTGATTTATATTTATATTTGTATTTATTTTTATATTTGTATTTATTGATAGTTCATATTAATGATATATTAATAATTTGTGCAATTTATAATTTCAAGAAATTTTTCTATTGACATTTTTTAAAAAATTTGAGATAATAAAATAGAATTTAAAAAAGAAAGGGGGGAGATTATGTTTTTAAAAACAAAAGAAGGAATGAAAAACTTTTTAAGTAGTGGTTTTGGATTTTTAGCAAAATGTCCTTATTGTGGTAATCTCTTGAAAAATAAAAGATTCATAAAATGCTCTGGAAGAGATATACCTCCTAACAGATATATATGCAAGGAATGTTTCAAAGAATTTGACATAGAAGTTGTTTACCGTGAAGTATAAAAAAACAATGCCTGCTTTTTAAGCAGGCTTTTTAATTGGTTCATGACCACCTCCACTAAAGAAGAACTATTGGTCTCCCTGAAATTGTTTTGTATGCTTCAATGGCAGCTATTTTTTCTAATTCTATTTTCTTCTTTTTAGTCTTTTTTACAATTTTCTCATTAACCAATTTTTCTTCGGTTATTTCAAAAATTAAATAATAATCTTTTACTGAAAGTTTGTTAATAAGCCCGACAAACTTTTCATTTTTTGTTATTATTCTGGCGTAAAAACTTTCTCCCCTTGTTTCATTGTTAATCCTTTCAATCATATTAGCAATTTTCTCTTTTATTTCGGTAAGTTTAAGAGTAAGGTTTTGAAGATCCATTTCTTTTCACCTCCTTTTTTAATTTTTAATTTTCTCTCTAAGCGTTTTTATTAACAGGTTCAATTGTTGGATTAATTGGCATTACTATATACAAATAGGTTTGGTCGTCAACAGGTTTTAAAACGGCTGGACTTTCTTCATTATTTAAACCAAAAAATACTTCATTAGTTTCTATTAGCGCTAATCCGTGTATTAAAAAACGATGATTAAAAAATATTTCTAAAGGTTTTCCTTTTATTTTTCCTTTTATTAATGATTCATATTCTCCGTAATCAAAATTTCTGCTACTAATTGTTATTTCTTCTTTTTTCGGTTCTATTTTTATTTTAATCTCATTATTTTTATCGCTAAACACCGAAGCAATTTTTAATTGATTAACAAATTCGTTCTTGTTAAGGATAATTTGGGTTTCGTATTTTTTAGGAATAATTTCTTGATAAGCCGGATATTCTCCTTCTATTAAACGAGATGTTAATTGAATTTCTGGGTGTTTTATTTCCTCCATCATTCTTTCAAATAAAATATGGTTGGGAGATAAATAAATTCTTAATCTTCCTTTTTTTGGTTTAAAGATGTTTATTACTTCTTTGGCAGTTTTTTGGGGCAAGATAAAAGCAACTTCTTTTTCAGATAAATTATAAATTGTTTTTAGTTTTTCGGCAAACAAAGTTTTTTCTCCTAACCTAAAAGAATCAGTAGTTACTAATTTAATAACTTCTTTATTTACAATAATATAAACTCCTGAAAATTCCGGTCTACTTTGTAAAGAAGTAATTTCTACAACTTGTTCTAAACCTTTGCAAAAAATCTCACTTTCAATTTCAAAATAATTATCTTTAATAGTTTCTGGAAATAAAGGATAATCTTCAGTAGAAAAAGTTTTTATTTTAGTACTGTAATTATCGCATTTAACCATTAAAAAATCATCTTTTTTTTGAAATTCTAATTGTTTATTGGGTAGTAAATTAAATAAATTTGAAAAAAGTAAGGTTGGAATTAAAAGTTCACCTTCTTTTTCTATTTTTGCCAATGTCCAGTATTTAATTCCTATTTCTAGATCAGTAATTGCTAAATTAAGAAAATTTTTTTCCGCTTTTATTAAAACATTATTCAAAATAGGCAAACTAAGTGATTTAGGAAAAATTCTTTCTATTATTTTTAATCCTTCTTTTAATTTTTCTTGTAAAATAACTAATTTCATATATAAATAAAATTTTATAATTATTATTATATTTATTAATAAACGATTTTAGATGAACAAATAAACAGAGTTAAACAGGGGAAAAACTGGGCAAAAATTAAGGGATAAATAGTTAGGATATTTTTCATTAAATAAAATTTTTTATTTTTTTAATTTTTTCCAATATTTTTTCTTATTTTTTCCACAATTTATTAATAATTATAAATTTTTTGTTTTATTAAATTAATCTCTTCTACTATTTTTGGATTAGTTTGTAATTCTTTTTCAATTTTTTCACAAGCATAAATAGCAGTAGTATGATCTTTGCCTTTAAACTTTCTTCCAATAGCCGGAAAAGAACTTTTTAATTCTTTTCTTAACAAATACATAGCAATTTGACGAGGAAGAACAATTTCTTTTTTTCTTGAATCAGCAAGCAGATCTTTTTCTTTCAGGTCATAAAATTCAGCTACTGCTTGAATAATTTTTTGAGGAGTGGTAATTTGTTGGGGCGAAATTAAAAAATTTTCCAACAATGATTTAACTATGTCCAAAGTAGGAACTTTATTATTTAATCTTTGATAAACAATTAAGCGATTTAAAGCACCTTCCAATTCTCTTATATTTTTTTGGATATGAGAAGCAATAAAATGGTAAATTTCGTCGGAAAAGTCAATCATTTTTTCTCTTGCTTTAGATTTTAAAATTGCTACCCTTGTTTCAAAGTCAGGAATACTAATGTCGGTTAACATTCCTCCTTCAAAACGCGATCTTAATCTTTCAGCAAGAGAGGGAATTACTTTTGGTGGACGGTCAGAAGAAATAATAATTTGTTTATTTTTTTCATAAAGAGTGTTAAAAATATGAAAGAACTCTTCTTGAGTTTTTTCTTTACCTGCCAAGAACTGAACGTCATCAATAATTAAAACATCTATTTGGCGATATTGGTTTTTAAAAGATTCCATTTCTTGATTTTTAATTGCTGAAATAACGCCAGAGGTAAACTTTTCTGCCGGAATGTATTTTACTTTTTTGCCATTAAAATTCTTTAATACAGTGTTTCCAATGGCTTGAAGCAAATGGGTTTTGCCTAATCCCACTCCGCCATAAACAAACAAAGGATTATAGACAAGACCAGGATTTTTTGCCACTGCCTGGGCGGCGGCGTGAGGTAATTCATTAAACGGCCCAACAACAAAATTTTCAAATGTATATTTTGGATTTAGATTACTTTCTCTGTCTACTTTAAATTCCGGAAACTCCAATTGATCAACAATAAAAGAATCTTCTTTGTTAGTTTTTAAGTATTTTAATTCCTGTTTACCCACAATGTATCTAATCGTTTTGATTTCTTCGTTCAAACTATGAATAATTTTAAAGATCATTTTATTATATTTTTTTTCTAACCATTCTTTGGCAAAAGAATTGGGCACTGAAATAACCACCTCTCCCTCTTTTTGTTTTAAAATTTCAGTATTTTTAAACCAGGTGGCGAAATTAGCAGGAGAAATATTTAGTTGTATTTGGGCGAGTACTGCTTGCCAGAGATCAGTCTCGTTCATAATAAACTTAAAAATTATTTTATAAAAAATTAAGAGCGACCTTAATGAAAACCAAAGAATAAGAATTGTTAATAATGTTCTCTTATTATTATAATCAAAGTCAAGAAAAAGTAAAATTAACACAAAAGAACCGGGAATTGTTAATAAGATGTGCAAAAACTGTGAAATTTTTTAGTTCTTTGGGGTTTCCCATTAGGTTATTAAAAATAAAAATGGAAATAAAAAAAACAATTTTTTCAACTTTCCTTTTTAACAAAAATTAGTCTTTTTATTTTATTTCTTGATTTAATTTTTAAAAAGTATTAAAATTTAATTTAGAATGTCTATTACTTATAAACCCAAAAAAAAGAAAAGAAAAAGAACGCACGGCTTTAGAAAGAGAATTAAAACAAAAGCCGGAAGAAATGTTTTAGCCAGAAGACGGAGAAAGAAAAGATGGAAATTGACCGTCTAATTTATGCTTAAAAAAGTCTATCGGCTAAAAAATCAAAAAGATTTTAAAAAGGTTTTAAAAGAAGGAAGAGGGCTAAAAGAAAACTTTTTATTTTTAAAATTCCTTTTAGGGAAAGGGAAAACAAATCGTTTTGGAATAATTATTGCGCGGAATGTTTCAAAAAAAGCCGTGGTTAGAAATAAAATTAAAAGAAGAATCAAATCAGTAATTGCCCAAAACTTGCGACATTTTAAAGAGGGATTTGATTGCGTTTTTGTTGTTCTGCCTGGTTTTGAGAATAAAAGTTTTTTTGAAATAAAAAAGACAGTTATTAATTTGTTAACAAAAGCTCGTCTGTTTAATGTTAAAAAAGATAATTCTTAATTTAATTAATTTTTATCAAAAATTTATTTCCCCAAGCCTTGGGGAAAATTGTCGTTTTCACCCTACCTGTTCGCAGTATTTTTACGACGCAATAGAAAGGTATGGATTATTAAAAGGTTTTTGGTTGGGGCTAAAAAGAATAACGAAATGTCACCCTTGGCACCCTGGCGGAATAGATTTACCTTAATTTTTTAAAAAAAATGAATATATTTGCTGAAACATTTAATATAGTTTTATACCAACCACTATTTAATGCCCTTATTTTATTATATCAATGGTTGCCCAATCATGATTTTGGAATAGCAGTGATTGCTTTAACAGTTTTGATAAGAATAATTTTTTATCCTTTAGGGGCGAAAGCGATTATTTCTCAAAAATCTCTTCAAGATCTTCAACCAAAAATTCAAGAAATTCAAAAAAAATATAAAGAAAACAAAGAAGAATTAGCGCGGGCGACAATAGAATTGTATCAAAAAGCAAAAGTTAATCCCTTTTCTGGTTGTTTGCCTCTTTTAATTCAATTACCAATTTTAGTCGCTTTGTATCAAGTTTTTTGGAAAGGATTTCAGCCAGAACAAATGAATTTTCTTTATTCTTTTGTTGCTCATCCTACAGAAATTAATCCTTATTTTTTAGGACTAATCAATCTTTCAAAACCAAATATTTATTTTGCGATATTGGCTGGGTTGGCCCAATTTTTTCAAACCAAAATGACATCTTCTTCGTCTTTTCAGTCGCAAGGAAAAAAAACAAAAGAGGGGGTTGATGTTCAAATTAGCGAGATGATGCAAAAACAAATGCTTTATTTTTTTCCAATTTTCACTATGATGATTTTATGGACCATTCCTTCTGCTATCGCTCTTTATTGGACTGTCTCGTCGTTATTTTCAATTGCCCAACAATATTTAATTTTTAAAAAAATAAAATATTAAAATGACTTTTTCAGACAATTTAGAAAAAATTAAAAATGAAATTGCGGAGTTTTTAAAAAAGACCACTTATGAAGTAGAAATAGAAATTTTATCTCCAAAAGACAACACTATTTTTGTAAACCTAAAAAGCGAAGATCCTAAGGTATTAATTGGAGAAAAAGGAGAAACCTTGTTAGCTATCCAACATATTTTGAAAATAATTCTAAAGAGGAAGCTTGATATAAAGGATTCTTTTTATCTTGATATTGATATTAACAATTATAAAAAGAAAAAATATCTTTATTTAAAAGAATTAGCCCGATCTGTTGCTCAAGAAGTAATTTTAGCAAAAAAAGAAAAAATACTGCCGCCTATGCCTGCCTACGAAAGAAGGATTATTCATTTAGAGTTGGCTGACAATCCCAACATTCGAACTGAAAGTATTGGAGAGGAACCAGAAAGAAAAATAATTATTAAACCTTATCCATAATTAATAATTTTTGGTAAAATATAAAGTTTAGAGAAAAAGGCGGATAAGCCAGGTGGGGAGAACATCGCTAATTCCAGGAATTCTTTCAATAAGAAAAGGCATTAAAGAATTTGAAAGAGGAACTTTGGCAATTAAAGTAAGCAAAAGAGCAAAAATTACATCCGGTATAACTTCTACTGTTAAAGAACCGCCTGGGAGTAAAAGGTCTAACCCTTCAAAAAACAAAGCAATAATAATCAAAACTGCTCCTCCAGGAGAAAAAAGAAAATCTTGAGGAATTTTTTGAAAAAATCTTCCTCTTTTTTTTGATTTAGACCTTGCCCGTTCGGTTTGCTCTGCGTCTTTAGATTGAGCCAAAGAAGAATCATCTTCAATAAAATCTTCTGTCATATTATTCACTGGTTAATTCTTGCTTCGCTTTTTTTATTTTTATCACTTCTTCAGGAGAAGTGGTAATAATTTGGTCTTCAGTGTATGAGGCGATAATTTTTATTGCCACATGTTTTAAGCCAGCAAAAAATAATCCTTCGCCGGTAGGGCTTTCCAAAAGAAGCATTTTTTCTTCTTCAGTGAGATTAAAGGTTTTTTGAATGACATCAATAGTGGCAGGACTTTGTTTCATTAAAATTTTTAAAGCAGAATTTGTAATAATTGGCTGTCCATAAACTGAGCGCATAAAATCATTAGCATCTTGAGTGATTGTGGTAACTCCTAACCAATATTTTCTTGCTCTTTTTACTGTTCCAAAAAGAAAAGAAGCACCGTCCTCTGTTTTCATTATCCACCAAGCTTCGTCAACAATTAAAATCCTTTTCTTTAAAGAAGAAGTTACTGTTTTCCAGATATATCTTAAAATAATAAACATTGCCATCGGTCTTAGTTCCTCCTCCATATCTCTTACTCCAAAAACAACCAACCTTTCTTTCATACTAACATTTGATGGTTGGTTAAAAAATTGGGCATAAGCGCCTCGGGTATATTTTTGTAATCTTTTTACTAAAGATTCTGCTCCTTCCATAGTTGAAAGCACTTCTTCAAGGTCAGACATTAAAGGAGTTCTTTCTGGCCAATATTTTGGATCGGTGTTTGGCATAATATCTTTAGCAGCATAAGTTTCTACCAGAGCTCTATCAATAATCCCATCTTCTTCGGGAGTTAAACCGCCTAACATAATTCTTAAAAGACCAACCAGATTAATGATATTAGATCTTAAGACGTCTTCCGGTCTTTCGTCTTGGCGCGGGGTGGGGAGGTCAAAGGGATTAATATGATGAGGAGAGGTTAAGGATATGTTAAAATAAGAACCACCAACAGCGTTAACAAGAGCGCTGTACTCATTTTCCGGATCAATAATGATTACATCAACACCCAACATTAAATAACGCAAAATTTCCAACTTTACCGCATATGATTTGCCGCTCCCCGAAACGCCAAAAATTGCCGAGTTGGCGTTTTCTAAAGAAAAACGATCAAACAAAACTAGCGACATATTATGTTTGTTAATGCCGTAAAGTATTCCTTCGTTAGAACTTAAATCAAAAGAAACAAAAGGAAAAACGCTTGTTAAAGTGCCGGTGTTCATAATTGTTGAGATAAAAAGTTTGTCTAATCCACAAGGCGAACAAGAAATAAAACCTTCTTTTTGTTGATAAAGGGCCGGCTTTATGTAGATTAAGCGCGATTCAAAGATAGAACGAAGAGTTGTTTCCATTTCTCTTAATTCCTCTTCGGTATTGCCATAAACCGTTATATAAAGAGACAATCTAATCATTCTTTCTTGAGCAGTTTGAAGTTTATTTCTTAATTCTTCCATGTTTTGATAAGCAATTTCTAAGGCAGGGTCTCTGATTAAACCTTTTTCTTCTCTTTCGGAAATTTCAGCTTGAATTTCAGTGACTTTTCTTCTTAGTTGAACTAAAACCTTTTCAGTTTCAATCGGGTGGAGATGAAAAGAAATGTCCATTGGGAAATTTAAATTTATAACTGGCGATAGCCAGGCAGCACTTAAATAGCGCGGGTAGGAAAAAATAAAATAACTTTTAGCAAGTCTTTCTCCAAGTTTAAAATAAGTTTGCCCAATTTCAATTGAGGAAGGAGCAACAATGTCAATCGCCGTAATTACATCTTCGGTTAAAATTTTTTCTTTAATATCCTCTTTCTTTTTTAAAAAGTTTAAAAAAGGTAATTTCATTTTTTTAAAAAATAAAAGTCAAAATTTATTGAGAGATTTCTGGTGGTATCTCTGGAAAATAACCTCTTTCTGCTTCGGCTGGATGATAAAAGCTCCACAAAAGTTCAATGATTTCTGGCGTATTTAAAATAACTGATTGAAGCCCGCACCTTCTTAAACCCAAAGCAACAAATTCCGCTCTTTGAAGTAATTGGTTTTTACATCGCTGAAAAAGGTCTTCCGTTAAAGAAAAAGATTTTAAAGCATTTCCTTTTTGTTGCGAACCAATGGCTTCTTGAGCTTCCAGGAGGGTAAAAGGAACAATAATATAAAATGTTTTTTGGACAATGGCTCCAGCAGTTGTTATTTCTTCAATGAATTTTCTGTATTCATTAATTTGAATTTTTAGTAAATCGTTTTCCTCTTTTTCCTCAACTTCTTTAAGTTTGTCTAAATAACCAATAATATTTAATCGGCGGGAATGAATAAGAATTTGGCAGGAAAAATCTAGAGAGTTCAAAAAGTTTTGAAATTGATATAAAATAGCGTTTTGTTCATCTTCTGATTTTAAAGCAAAGTTCAAAGAGGAGGTCATTAAAATTACCCTTAATGATTTGTTTTTTAAAATTATAATTCCGTCTCTGATTTGTTGAATTTCCAAAAAACTCTGGGTAGTTGGTTGGGGCATATTATTTAAAACTAGTTTCTAAAAAAGTGGCTAAATTTTTTAAACGACTTTTTTCCACAACCTTGATACTAGTTTCTTCTTTTACCTCCGTTTTTATTTTGGGAAGTTCTTTTGGTTTTATAAATTGAGGAGAGACATTCTTTTTTCCCCAAAGATAAATTTTTGGTTGGCCAAGAAAAATAAAAAATTTAGAAATCAAAGTAGGCAAAGGAAAACCTTTAGGTTTTAAAAAAATCAGAGACAAAGCCGTGCCAAACAAAATTGAAGCCAACAGAATAAAAACAGGAAAAGGAACTGTGAAATAAAGAAAAGCCGAAATTACAAAAGCAATAAGAATAAATACAGTTTGTTTAAAAGTAAAGGGTCCCAAAATTTTTGATTCTTTTTCAATAAATTGGGGGACAATGTATTCCATAGATTTTAAGAATCAATAAAACTGCCTAAATCGTTATTCAATAGGTTCGCGATAGATATCTTTTTGAACTTTTTTTTCTGGAAAGCCTTTTTTCGCTATTTCTTCATTTTGTTCTCCGGTTTCTATTTTGGTTGTATAAAGCACTTCTAAACTGTCTTTTACAGGAAAAAAGACAAAGTGAGTAATATCGTTAAAAATTTTTTTGGCTGTATCTTTTTCAATCTGTAGTTTTTCTATCAGTGTTTTTTCAAATTCGCTGGGAGATAAAAGCCCTAATAAAACATATCCAACATATTTTGCCACCTCTGAAACTTTTTCTTCAATTTTATTTCTTAGACAAGTGTTGTAAATACTATTTGCAGTTTCTTCTGAGAAAATCGCTTTTTTTAAATCATTAGGAAGGTCTTCGTATAACTTCCAGAGTTCTTCTTTTGAATATTCATCTGGCATAGAATTAATTATTTTTATTAATTGACCTTTTTGACTTATAATATTTTATCATAAAAAAAAATAAAAATAAACAAAATTTTAAACAAATTTATAACTTTTCAAGCCTTGCTAGTGCATATATTGACAAAGATAAAAAATTTATTTATAATAATAAAAGAGCAATAAATCCTCATTTTGAGGTTTATAGCAAATTAAAAAATTAATATGGAGGTGTTTTATGATTTCTATAATTTTGCTAATAGGAGTGGTTGTAGTGGTAGTAGCAAATATTCATCGCGTTCCTTTTCCTGAAAACTGGATAGTGGACAGACTTGGAAGTCTAGTTGTAAAAAAGCCAGGATATAGAATCATAGTTACATGGTTTGGAATTGAAAAAATATATGCCAAAATTAAAACCGGCGTTCAAGATTGGATCTGTTTGTTTCCAGACAAGGAAAACATCACTATAGATCTAAAAAAAGGAGGCCAGTTAATTTTAAAAGACCCAAGGATTTGGATCGTTGTTAATGATCCTTTACAAGCGTACAAAACAGCAACAAATTTTGGAGAACAAATCAGGGAAATAACAGAGCACAGGTTGGCTGGTTTATTAAATAGTTTAACTCATGAAGACGTTATGGAAATAAAAATTCCTAAAATAAGGGAGATAGGGGTTATAACAGAAAAGATTGACGAGATTATTAGTAGTAGCCAGGATTTAAAAAGCTTTATGGAAGAATGTGGCATAGAGTATAAAGGGTTTACATTGGACGATTTTGATTTTGACGAAGAAACCAAAAAAAGAAGAGAAGAAAGAATTGTGAGTGAGATGGGCAAGGAAATTGCCCAGAATGTTGCCGAAGCTCGAAGAAATGAGATGGGGAGCATTATTGCAGTGGCTAAAGGAATGTCAGGCATTCCTTTAGCAGAAGCAATAAAAATCGCTTCCGAAAGGTATCAAGACCATTTAGCGGCTGAAAAGGGAAAATTGCAAAAGATAATTTGGACTGGAGGAGGTGGTAGCATAGCTGAATTGGCTAGTCTGTGGGAGATAGGGAAGAGTATTAAATTTGGAAAAGAAAAGGAAGAAAAGAAAAGGTATGCTCCTCTTTCTCCAGAAGAAAAAAAGAAGATGATGAAAGAAACAGAAAAAATTATAGAGGAGGTGAAAAAGGAAATTAAGTAAAAATAAAGGAGGTTCTTAAGAACCTCCTTTTTTATATTTACTTATATCTTCTCTTTCAGAAACTACTTTTATCAGTGGTTCTTCTGTATTTTCCTCTTCTTCCAAAGGTCCGCCTAAGGCGCGAATACCCGGATTGCTTTGGAAATAATTAGCCAAGTCTGGTTTTACTCTTTTATAGAAATCCAAGCCCTGTCGTTTGACTGTTTCTATATAGGCATTTCTTGCTCTTGCTGGACCTTCTGTTAACAAAGAGGCAACCTGAGAGGTGTTGGCGAAATAATGAAAAAATTTTTGTACCTCCGTATTCATTAAAGCATCTTCATCCATATTTTTAATAAATTCTGGTTTGATTTTCATCATAATTCTCATCGGTATTGTCATTCCTTGACTTCTTTCGCTTTGGGTAAGAGGGTTTAATCCGACTTCTTCTTTAAGGCGGTCTGAAAAGCCTTCAGCCATATGTTCGGCTAAATGGGGAAAGGTGTCGCGAATTTTTTTGAATATATCTGGATGTATTCTTAAGGCTCCTTTACCAATTTTTCTAATTTCATCTGGTGTTAATCCCAATTTTTTAAGATCATCAATTTGTCTTTCATCAATTGCCTGCCGTAAAATTCCACTGGCTTTAATATAGTCTCCGATTCTCAGAGCATCTTTAATGCCAGATATTTTTCTTTCAGGCAGTGTATCTTTATATTCGTCTTCATTTTTTTTAATGTCTTTAATGTCTGTTTCAGTTAATCTTAAACCAGCCTCGCCTATTCCCTTTCTCATTGCCCAATAAGCAGGTGTGATAAGAGTTGCCCAACCAAGAATTTTACCAACCACACCAAGCTTATTTAAACCAGGTGGCACTTCTCTAAGACTGGCTGCAGCTTGTTGTTCCATCCATTCTTTTCTTTCTCCAAGAATTTGACTAGCGGCAGATTTGATTTTTCCACCAGCAAAATATGCGCCTTTCTTTCCATATTCTTTTGTGAAATTTATAACACTATTAGCGCCCATAGCGCTGGTTTTAAGGCCCACAGTAAAAGCACCATAAAGGAAAATTAAAATTACAAAATAAGAAAAAATTTGGTTAATAAAACTAGTAATAAAAGGATCTAAAGCATCACTAGTCATTTTGGATTTAATTACATTTGGCAAAATAGCATAGCATTTAGCTGCTAAATAAAGGAAGAAAGCCATTGGTATTCCTACAAATGACCAATGAATTACCTGGTTTAGCCATTGATTCCAGAATTTACTTTTTAATTTTGGAACAATCCAACTGACAAAAGCCAAAGGAGAAAGAATAACCAAGACCCAAATAGCCACATATCTGACAAGAAAAAGAGCGGCAAAAAGCAAAAGAGCGCAGCCAGTGCCAAGATTTAAGATAATTAACACAAATGTTTTGGTAAGTATAGAAAATTGACCGCGAATATCAGTAATAGAGGCTAATATGTTTAGTATATCGCTTCCCCAATTACCTATTTGAGTTATAAAAGATGAAAATCCAACACCAATGCCTTTTAAAAAATAATTACCCACCGCATTTGCCGCATCCACGATTGCTCTCACAATTAATGGAGCAAAGTTTACTAAAAGGGCGACTAAAATTAATCTAACAAACATTTTTTTAGCGTCAGTTTCGCCCAATCTTAAAGCAATGGAAATGGCGATATAAACTAAAATTAAGACCAATGCCAAATTAACAAAACTTTTTGTCACATCTAAACCAATACCAATTATTGGGTTGCAATTAGGAGGGTTGTTGCCAGTATAAGGAGCAGGACAAGGAATAGTGTAACTGAGACTAACAAAACTTGGACTTATTATCCAATCCAAAAGAGCGCCAGCCAAAAAAACAAACGATTGAGAAATCAAAAAAAAGATAGAAACAAAAGCAAAGACTATTATGGCGGCTGGGAAAGTAAAAACACCTAAGACTTTTCCTAACGATGCGGACAATCCGGTTTGAGCAAAAGTAGACAAAGGAAAAACTAAGACAACCAAGATCGTGAGTCCCAAAACTAAAACAAACCTCTTTTTTATTTTACAAAACAGTTCCTTTAATAACATAAATTGAATTAAAACAAGGTTGACAAAAACGTTGTCGCATATAATCATTTACCCAGTGCGTTACGGTACAGAGCGAACCGCATCTGCCAATGGGAGAGGCGGTAATATCAGCATCAGCCGATTTTCTTACCTCGCATTTTTTGTTATCTTCTTTGAGAATAGCTACATAATTATTGGCAGGGAAAAACTCAATTGAATAAAATTTTATTGTGCTCGTTGCTAAACTAACTTTTGTTCCGTGAATATCTGGCGGATTGTCTGGGGGAGTAATAGTCATTTTTGCCAACTGACTAGCAGTTTCTGATCCTGAAGGATTAGGTTCTAAGGTAATAGGTGCTTCTCCTGACACTTGCTGCAATTGTCCTGAACTAGGAGTGGTTGTTGCTTCTAACGATCCCAGGCGATTAAAACCTAATCCTTGATAAAGGATTACTCCTAAAGAATTGGCTGGTGGCAAGTTTTTTTTAATAAGGGTGACTGATTTTGGATCAAAATCTATTGTTGGGTAGAAATTGTCCACTTGTCTGTAAAGACTAAAATTGCCAGAGTCAGGATTAGGAGAAGGAAAAACAGCGCATCTATCTCCGTATTTATCGTTTTCATGCAAAACTACCGCATAATTAAATTCCCAACCCCAAGTTCCTTCTTCCAGATCATAAGATTTTTCCGGGACAATAAAAATTGTCCAGTTATTGCCATTAATAGGCCGATTAATAATGCCTGTGTTTCTAACCATAAAACAATTTTCATTGGTGCTTTTGCTAAAAGCGTTTCTCAATGTTTCTACTGCTTTTTTTTGCTTATCTAAATTTTCTCCTGACATATAATCAAGGAGGAGGTTTTTAATGTTATCTAATTTGTAATTGCAAATATAAACACCAGGAAGAATTGACGCTCCAATGTCTTCAACTTTTGGCGGTTCTAAAATTAGTAATTGAGGATTAACAGTATTAAAAATAAGGTAAGATAAAAGCAAAATGATTCCTCCCAAAAAACCGGCAAGTATTCCATCTTTCGCTTCTTTTAAAGTATTGACATTGCCAAAAGAAGCCACATACTTAATTCCATTGTAAACGAGAACACCCAAAATTAAAAATCCTAATAAAGAAATAAACAAATGGAAAATATATTTTACATATTCTGGCAAACCGGAATCAACATATTTGGGAGTGGGAACGCCAGGCAGAGTGGGATAAACCAATTCTAAGGCGCGCTTATTCTCTCCGTTGGCTATTGTCAAAAAAGGCAAAAAAAGCAAAAAAAACAGGAAAAATAAAATAATTTTTTTTATATTTCTTTTTATAAAAAGCCACATTTTCTTTGTCTCGTTTATTAGTTTAGTATATAATATTGGCAATTTTTTGAGAAGATTCTTTTATCAAACTTTCTAGCGCTTGAATATTATAAACATTAACATTTATTTCATTAGTCGGACAGGGATTGCCGCCAGTCGGCGTTCCTCCTTCGCACTCGCCAAAACCGCCGATACCAATATCGGCACTAATGGTTCTTTTTTGAAATCCGGGAATTTTTTGGCTATATTCTTTTTTATATTTTAACTTGCTTAATTTAATAGTAGGAAGGTCGTAAGTAATGCCTTTTGATAAATTAATTTTTTTTAATTCTGCCGGCCAGTTAATAGGAATTTCAGTTAAAATACCTTCTTCTTTGGCGTATTTTGAAAGTGGGATAGGGATCTTTTTTTCTTTCAAAGTGAGGTATTTAGCGCCGCTTTGCAAGGCAGCATTAATTTCTTGCTTATATTCTTCAAAAACCTGGTTAATTTGTTGATTTATCTCTGTTTCTGCCTTTTGGGCAATTTTATTTAATTTTTCTTGAATGTTCACTTGAACTGCTTGGTTAATTTGTTTTTGAATTTGATCAACTTTGTTGGTTACCTCTTTTAATTTTTCTTTTACTTCTTTGCAGAAATTGACAACATCTTCACAATAAGGAATTGGCGGAACCTGAGGAATGGCTGGCCAAGAAAAGTAATAATCAGGAAAGATAATTCTAATGGGCGCAATTTCAAGGCTATAATTTATACAAACAGAATAATCCGGAATGCCCAAAGCATTTAAAAGAAAAGTGGTGATATAGTCAAATATAGCACTCAAATCAATGCCGGAAAAATTAAAAGTAATATTCGGAGTAGGCAAGGCAATAGTGGGTAAACTTATTTCTGGGGTAATAAGAGAGGCTAAAGGTAGAGAAGGTAGACCAAAAAAAGGAAGACTAGGAAAATCAATTTTTAAGTTTAAGTCCATATTCAAATTAGGCAGGGGTAAAGAGGTTTTAATTGAAGGCAGAGAAAGCACGGGAGGTTTAAAAGTTAAAGTTGGCATTACAAAAGAGCAGTCATCCAAATTGCAAAGATCAATATCGGGCAAGTCCAAATCTTCAAAAATAATGTTAGGCAATTTTACTTCCAAAAAGGGCCAGACAGTAAAATGAGGCAAATGAATATCAGGGATAATAATATCAGGAAGACTAATTTTAGGGAGGCTGGGTAAAGAAAAACCGCATCCTGGCAAAGGATTAGGATAATCAAAAATGTTTTGAGAAGGACACTCTCCTCCACCGGTTGAAATCAAAAGTGATTTTGGATATTCCATTTTACCTGTTAATAAAGGCAAAATTTTGCAAGCAGTAGGCGCGTTTTTGACTTTTTTTGTTTTTAATTCTTGACATTTATTTTTTAGCGTTTCCAGCGGAGCAAAATCGGGATTTTTTACTGCCGGACGCCATTCGTTCCCAGGATCTAAAAAGGGAGCGCAAGAACTGGGTATTGGTTCGTTAATTTCTTTTGCCAAATTTTCACATTGAACGAGAGCAGCATCATCAACATTTCCGCAAGAAATTTCTCCGCATATTGGTGGCGGAGGATAAGGGGCAGTACTCCATTCGTTAGGAACACAAATAAATTGCGAACATTCTTTAACAATAATACTGGGCAATTTTTCCGGGTCAAAGCAAGATTTTATTTTTTCTGTCATTTCTTGAGTAAAATTGACATTGCTGCTAGGATATAAAGTCATACTGGGCAATTTTTGGCAATTTTCTGACAAATAATTAAAAGTTTGATAAAACCATTCTTGCTCAATTGCTTCTTCTTCAGTTAATTGTTTGGCTGGAGCGCATTGATAAGATTTTTGGGGAAAATAAGGACAAGAAAAATTCAATTGCGGTAACTGCGGCAGATTAAAAGAAGGTTGAAGATCAATAGAAGTTCTTTGTTCACCCATTGCTAGAGAAACGGTTTGGGCAGGAATAGTTATTACCATATCGCCCAATTGACCAGACTCAATTTTGTCAGGCAGGGCAAGATTAATGCCTTTAATTCCAATTTGACCAAGTTTTATATCTTCTACATTAACTTCTACCGAGAATTTAAGTTCGCCCGGTTTCTGTTCGCCCGAACCGATCATTAAACAAGCCTTGATCGCGGTAATAAAACTTAAAGGACAAACATTACCGCATTTATTACTGGTGCACTTTTCCGGCAGTTGATTATTATCCTGGGCAAGGTAGACAATAGAAGAAGAATAATCCAAAATTTTTTCTACCTGTTCTGTCAATTGCGATGCGTATTCCGGTCTTAAACTCTCTATTTCTTTTTGCAATCCCGTACCCATTTCTTTTATTAAAAGATTTCTTAAAAAAATAATTTGCTCAATATTTTCAGCAATTTCTGCTTGTACTTCTTCAATTTCTTCTTCATCAGGGCAAGGCTCTCCCAAAACTCCTATTGGGCTGGGTTTGCAGGGATCCATTGTCTTAAGAAGTTCTCCAAAAAGACCTAATTTGTTTTCTAAATCGTTTTTGAAAGACTGAACTGTTGATTGAATTTTATTAGTCGCACTGTCAATTGTTGATTGAATGTTCGCTGCTTTTGAATTTAATTCGTTTATTTTAGATTGCAGTTGCTGGATTTCTTCTGCTCCTAAAGCGCCCAACGCTTTATTTGATTTTGTTTGAGAAAGAGAATTATCGTTTAATTCTTCTTTATTTTCTTGAAAAACTGAATTTATCAAAAAAGTAAGTTTTTCTTCGGTTTCTCTGATTTCCAAACTAGTGGGCGCAGGTTTTATTTTTTCAATCTCTGTTCTAGTTTTTTCCATCGCGTTATCTTTTACTTCCATTATTTGTTTTTTTACGCTGGACTCGGTTTTTTTAAGATCTTGAAAAACTGAAGTTCTTATATTGTCAAGCATGCCTCTGGTCTGAAGTTCCAAATTATTAATTAAATAGTTTACTTGATTTAATTCTTTATTGGTTTCAAAAACTGATTTTTTTCCTGCTTGGGAACTTATGCTATTTAAAGTTGATTGAATATTGGCCAAATCCTTGAGATATTGAGATTGGACCTTTGCCACCTCTTGAACACTTTTTGTTATTAAACTATTAGCCTGCTGGTTAACCATTGATAAGATATTGGCAATGCCGGTATTAATTTGAGAAAAAAGAGCCTGTTTTATTGGGGAGGTAAGCTTGTCAAAAAGATTCATACCAGTAGGCGTTCCAATACAATAAGACTGGGTAAACTGGCAATCGCATTGATCAGTGAGATCTTTAAGCCTTTTGTTTAAATAGGACAATTCTTCGCTGGTTGATTCTATTTCGCCGGCAATGTACATTAACCTTTGGGGATAACGAGGCAGGGTAGCAAAAATTAATCCTTCCAATTCTTCTTCTTGAGCCATTGCCAGAAGATTTTTTGAAATCCTTTCTGAAGTTTTTTTAAAATCAATTTTTTGATAACTCAGAAATAAGAAAAGAATAACTACCAACAAGAAGATTGAAAAGAAAATTCCTGTTAAAAAAAGTTTGGTTTTATGAGGCATACAATTTTAATTATAATTAATTACCGCCACAGCCCTCGCTTCTTCCTAGGCTGACATGTAAATGGTCATAATGACCAGGCGTTCTAAAATTAATATAAGCATCAGAACGACATTCTTTAATTGCCTTAATAAGATATTCAGCATTTTCTTCATCGCCAAAATCAACTGCATAAGATTTTTTTTCAACCCGACAGACAGTTCCGCCATAATGAGCGGAAACCCTTAATTTTCCATATTTGTTTTCGTATTTGTGAGAGCAGCCGCCAGGACTATTAGGTCCTGACAACCAGTCACAGGTTCCTTTATAAATCTTAGAATCAGAAATTGAAGAAATTCTACCGATTGGACCAATATTTTCTTGTTTTTGGATTATGTCCAATCTTTCTCGCATACAGGAAAGAAATTGTTTTAATGGTTCGGAAGCATCATTATATTGATTATAATTTGCTACATCAGAATCACAAGTCCAACCCTGGGGACAACCTTGTTGGCTAGGCAAAGGTTTATATTTTTTGGCTGTAAGAATCATTTCCGTTGAGGGAGGAGATGTCCAAGGAAAAGTAATTTTTTCTTCTGCTGGAAGACAACAGAAATAATTTCTTGGATGGCAACCTCCGATTATTTCGCCGCCTGGTCCGTAATTTCCAATGGCTGATTGACAATTAAAAAGTCCCCAGGTTGGCTTTTGAAGGTCAGAACTATGACAAAGACTAATCCCCAATCTTAAGTTTTTTAAATTTTTTTTATTACTGGGGTCTTCCAAATGATAAACAGCCAAAGATAAGGTGTTGTTTATTTCGGGAATTACTTCTAAAATTTGCTCTTGAAGTTCTTTAATTTCTTTGACTGTTTTTGCAATTTCTTCTCTTGGACAAGGAACGCCGCTACAAGTGCCAATGGTTTGGAGACAGGGAGAATCGCAAAAGAAAAAACAAAAATTAGGAGTGACTGGCGTAGGCGGCGTACATTTTCCTATACCGCATTTATTTACCCTAGTTGGAGAAATGCCGCAAGCCGGTTCAAAACAAGGATTATAGATGCAGTTACAATAAGCCTGGCAATTGTTGGCGTTACACTGAGAAGCAAGTTCGGTCATTTTTTCTACTTTACTAGTGATTTTTTCGGTCAGAGACATTAATTTTTCTAACCAAACAACCAAAGAAGCAGCCAATTCGCGTAAATTATCAACCGTTTCTCCTAGGGGAATTTCTACTGGACAACTGATTCTTTGAGGAAACGCTGCTTCTTCGGGAGTTTCTTTGACAAAGAGTTCTGGGACAGTGAATTCTAGAGGCAATTCATTGGGATAATTTATTGAAACGTCAAAAATATTGCCGCCAATAGAACAATAAAAAGTTAAGGGATCGGCATTAGAAGGTGGGGTATTGGGAAGTCTTAAGGTTTCTAATTGCCAGCCTTGTTCTTTAAAATAAGTCATTCTTGATAAATGTTCGCCTAGATCAAACAACAATTTGGTTTTTTCTTGGCAACTTTGTATTTCTTCTTCTAAATCTTGGAAGCGGCGTAAATCGTTTTCCAAAAAGAACTTAATATTTGAAGCCCACTCAAAAAAGTCTTGAAGATTTTGGGCTTTTAATTCATTAGCCTCTATAACATTTTCAATTTTTGTTCTTATGCTTGCCGGACAAGGATCGCCAGTGCATTGAACCGGCATAGCGAAGTCTTGCGGTTTTGTACAAATTTCTATAAGTTCTTCACAGCGGCATTTTTCAGTCAAAGTTTGTAAAAATTTGTTTAAATCAGCCACTCCAGCAATCCTTTGACCTTCAATTGTTTCCTCTTTTGTAAGAAATTCTTCAAAACTTGAACTAAAATCAGCCACTTCTCCAATTCTTTCTTCTGACCATAATTGTTTTTCAAGCATTTGTCCCAAAGGTAATTCGGTGGCAATTAGACTTATTTCTTCTGGTTTGGCAGTGATGGGTTGGGGAGGTGGCGATGGTTGGAGAGGTTCTAGAAAAGGAAGGTTAAAAATCACAAATTGGGGATTGATGTTTACCAAGATTAAATAAGAAGAGAGCAAAAGGATTAAACCCAAAGAAGCGGAAAGAATTCTTTCTTTGGCCAAACTCATTTTCGCCGGATTGCCGGCAGAAGTTAGGTACAAAAAAGAGGCCCATAAAAGAGCCGCAAAAATTATTACTCCCGAAAATACAATAAAAAAACTAAAAATGTATTTTACATACTCAACAAGAGAAATGTTTGTTGTTTCTGGTTTTATTCCCCCTATTTCAGGATATTTAACTTCAAGTTTTCTTTCTTGTCCAACAACAAAATATGGAAACAAAGAGAAAATAAAAAGAGAAACAATAAAAAGATTAAAAAAAATTTTTATTTTCTTTTTCATCTTTATAAATTATAACAAAAAATTTAATAAAGGGGAAAGGATTCTGTCAATTTTAACCAATCATTTATTTGTAAATCCTCTGCTCTTTGTTCCGGCTTTAATTGATTTTTGAGAAGCCAGGATTTTACTATTTCTTTTTCTAATTTTAGTTTTTTTGCAAGGTTATTTAAAATATGTTTTCTTGGTTGAGAAAAACCGGCTTTAACAATTTTAAAAAAACATTCCCTTTTAATTTTATTTCTCACGATCGTAGGTTTTAAATTTTTTGAGTGGGGAGTTATTTTTATGATGGCAGAATCTACTTTAGGCTGGGGCCAAAAAGATTTTTTTGAAACATAAGAAATAATTTCTGGCTTGGCATAAAATTGGACAGAAACAGCCAGTAAATTCATTTTAGGCAAGCCACAAATCCTTTGCGCCACTTCTTTTTGAACCATTAAAACCATTAGTTTGGGTGGATTTTTAGATTCTAAGAATTTCCTTATTAAAGGAGAGGTTAAATAATAAGGGATATTAGCCACCACTTTAAAAATCCGAAATCCTAAATTAGAAATTCGAAAAAAATCCCAATGTTCCAAATCCCAAATTCTAAAATCTTTGGAAAATTGGAATTTCGAATTTGGAATTTGTTTCGGATTTCGTGCTTTGAATTTCGAATTTGAAAATTCAAGTTTTCGAATATCTTCTTGCACAACCCCAACATTCTTAAAATCTCTTAATGTTTCTTTAAGTATCTTAACCATTCTTTGGTCTTTTTCTATGGCAATAACCTTCTTTACTCTTTTTGCCAATTCTTTAGTTAAATTTCCTATTCCCGGTCCTATTTCCAAAACCACATCCCTTTTTGATAGTTCCGCTACTTTAAGGATCTTTGCCATTATTTTCTTGTCAACCAGAAAATTTTGGCCTAATTTTTTGGAAGGAGAAAGCCGATGCTGTTTAAAAAAGTCAATAATTTGTTTTTTTGAGGTAAGAATTGGAGTCATTTTTTTATTTTACCATTTTTGGGGTTGTGGAAAAACCACCTTGACTTTTGTTTTTGCTTGCTTTAAAATAAAGAAAGGTCAAAAAACAAAAAAGGAGACGTTACTATTTCTACTCTTGACTATCTTTTAAGGCAAATTCTTGTTATTTGGCCTTTAATCAAAACAAAAATAATAAAAAAGTTAGAAAAAAAGGGATCAATAAAGGACCCCTTCCTTTATTTAAGGCTTTCTTGCCTTTTTTTATTCTTAATTTTCCCTTTAGGAGTAAATTTGGGTTTTAACCAATCAATTCAGGAACCTTTTTTAACCGAAGAATTGGGAAAAAACAGTATTTCTTCTGAGAAATCTCTTTTTTTAGAACAAAAAGAAGCCAAAAATACTTTTGATTTGCTTTTAATTCAAGAAAATAGTTTGGTAGGACTTTCCGCACCTACCAATTTTTCTTTTCAGGTTTTAGGAGTCATTTCTGAAGAGGAAAATAAAACAAAAGAAGAAAAAAGGGAAATTATTGAATATGTGGTTGAACCAGGCGAGACTATTTCCAGTATTGCCCAAAAATTTAATATCTCAGTTAATACTGTTCTTTGGGCTAACAATTTAACTTCCAAGTCTTCCCTAAAGCCAGGCCAAACATTAATCATTTTGCCGGTTTCTGGCATTTTACATTATGTAAAAAATGGCGAAACTTTAAGCGAAATTGCCAAGACTTATAAAGCCAATCTTTCAGAAATAGTTTCTTTTAACGAATTAGCCGATGAAAACGATATTCAAAACGGAGATCTTTTGGTTATTCCTAATGGCCAAAAACCAGCCAACCCTTCTTTTACTTTTTCTCAATCGCCTCAAATTCCCTTGGCTTCCAGTTATTTTATTTGCCCGATTGCTCCACCTTGTAAAATTACTCAAGGCCTTCATTGGGATAATGCCATAGATTTTAGCAACGGTAAATGTGGCAGTCCTATTTTTGCTGCTGCCCAAGGTCAAGTTTTAAGAGTGAAATATGGCTACAATTATGGGGCAGGAAATTATCTTAAAATTTTACATCCCAATGGCGTGATTACTTTTTATGGCCATTTACAGACAATTTTAGTCAAAGAAAATGACCAGGTTTCTCAAGGCCAGGTAATCGCTTTAATGGGCGGAAAACCCGGCACACCAGGAGCCGGCAGGTCAACCGGTTGTCACTTACATTTTGGAGTTGAGGGCGCCAAAAACCCTTTTGCTAAATAAAAGAAATTCCAAATCTCTAATTTTTAGATGTTATTTGAAATTTACTACTTGAGATTTGGAATTTTTTTAATTAATCTTCTCTCAGGCGATACATTAAAGCTTCGCTTAAATGATTTTCTAAAATTTTCTCTGATTGCTCTAAGTCAGCGATAGTTCTTGCCACTTTTAAGACTCGATGATAACCGCGAACTGACAATTTGCCAGCATCAACATATTTTTTGAGCAAATTTTGACTTTGGGAATCAATTAAACAGTATTTTTTAATTTGGGGAATTTCCATTTCTCCATTAACAAAAATTTTTTCTTTCAAAAAGCGTTCTTTTTGAATTTCCCTTGCCTTTTCCACTTTTTCTCTTATTTTTTGGCTGGAATTTTCTTGATCTATCTCTATCAACTTTTCATATTTTATTTGGGGGACAGTAATAAACAAGTCAATCCTATCCATTAGAGGACCAGATAATTTTCTTTTGTACATTCTAATTTGAGAATTGGTGCACTGGCATTTTTTTTCCGGATTGCCGAAATTGCCGCAAGGGCAGGGATTACTGGCTGCTACTAAAATAAAGCGGGCCGGAAAAGTAAAATGATGTTTGGCTCTTAAAATGGTAATTTTTCCTTCTTCAATTGGTTGGCGCAAAGATTCTAAAACATCGCGATGAAATTCAGGAAATTCATCTAAAAACAAAACGCCCCGATGAGCCAAAGTGATTTCGCCTGGTCTTGGCGGATTGCCACCACCAATTAAGGCAACTTCAGAAGTGGTATGATGAGGAGAACGAAATGGTCTTAGAGAAATTAAAGGTTTTTCTTTTGGTAAAAGTCCGGCAATACTATAAATTTTACTTACTTCTAAAGATTCTTCAAAAGAAAGAGGGGGTAAAATAGAAGGTAGAGTTTTGGCTAACAAGGTTTTGCCAGTGCCAGGTGGTCCTTCCATTAATAAATTATGACCGCCAGCAGCCGAAATTTCCAAGGCTCTTTTGGCATATTCTTGGCCGTGAACAAGAGCCAAATCAATGGGAAAATGAGGATTTTCCAGAAAAAGTTCTTTTTTAATTTCAAAAGAGGGAACATCTTTTTCACCTCGGAGATACTCAACAACCTCTTTTAAATTTTCCAGACCAACTATTTTTAATTTTTCTTTATTTCCATTTTCAAAAAGAGAAATCAAACTGGCTTCCGGGCCATTTTCTTTGGCAAGAATGATTTCTTTAAATCCTTTTTCTTTGGCCGCTAAGGCAATTGGCAAAACACCTTTAATTGGTCTTAATCTGCCATCTAAAGCTAATTCAGCTAAAAAAATTTTGTCAGTAAAATCAAATTTTAATTGTTTAATCGCGCTCAAAAAACCCAGGGCAATGGGCAGGTCATACAAAGAACCTTCTTTTTTCAAATCAGCCGGGGCTAAAGAAACCAAAACTCTTAAAGGTTGCCGATGAGGCGATTGAAAACCAGAACTTTCCAGTGCGCTGGCCACTCTTTCTCTGGCTTCTTGAACCGCTTTGTCGGCTAAACCAACAATTTCAAAATGCCTCATTCCGTAGGAGGCATCAACTTCAATTTCAATAATTTGGGCTTCTAAACCTAAAATGGCAGCAGAAAAAATTTTAGATGGCATTTTTATTTAGAAGCGCACTTTAAACAAAAACGGGCTTCCGGACAAACCTCTAATCTTTCTTTGGGAATTTTTTGACCGCATTTTTCGCAAAGACCATATTTTCCTTTTTTGATTTTTTCCAAAGCCAAATTAATATCTCTCAATCTTGTTTCTAAACTATATTCCACTGGTAAACGAGTAATATATTCTTCCACTTCGCCGGCTTCATCTTCCAACATTTGACCACCGGCTCCGCTGTCAAATTTTGGAAATTTTGTATCCCAATCATGAGGCAAGTTTTTATCTTTGTCGGCAAACTTTTTAAGCTCTTCTTCTATGAATTTTTTTTCTTTTTCCAAACTTTCTTTTATTTTTTTTAGCGAAGAATTAATCATAAATTGTAATTAACCTATTTTAATTTATCAATTATTTTTCCCATCAATTCGCCAGAAAATGTTAAAATAAAAATATCATTTTTTATTCCGTAACAAAGCCCGAAATTTTTTTCAGAAAAATTTAGACAACGAAAAGAAATTTCTTTATATTTGTATGTTTGGAATTGACCAGAAAGACTTTTACCAATTTTACCCAGGGAAAGGGAAAGAAAATCAAAATCTTTTTCCATTGTTTTTTCCCACAAAGAAAGAATATTGGTTATATTTTCTTTTTTTACAATTTTTGACAAAATGCCCAATCGGTTTCCGTCTTTTGAAGAGTAAATCACCAAAGTAAAATCATTTTCCAGTTTATCTAAAAAATTTTCTGGCGTTTTTACTTGAAAAGTTTCAAAAAATTCTTTTAAAGTAATGAGACGATTTTCTTTGCTATTTTTTACAACAATTCTATTGATTTTGCCTTCCGGTAAATTTTTTTCCAAAATCGGTAGAAGTTTTATTAAGAATTCTTCTAAATTAGAAATTTCTAAAATTATTGTTTCGTCGGTTTCAATAAGCGATGATGATATAGCGGCATTTGTTTTTTCTTCTTCAGTTTTATTTCTTTCTTCAGAAATAGGCGGAGGAGAAGGGTTTGGGTTTCTAATTTTGAAATACCAATACCAAAAAGTAATAAGGCCAACCAACGAAACTAAAACTAAAATAACGAGAATAATTCTGATGCCCAATTTTTCTTTAAGAGAAGGTTTTTCTGGTAATGGTCTAATAAGAGGGGTAGGCATGGCAGTGGGCGGATAAGGCGAAAGAGGAGACTCTCTGGTGGGTGGATAGGGCGAGAGAGGAGGTTTTGCAGTTGGCGGATAAGGTGAGAGAGGTGTTTCAGGAGTTATTTCTCTTTTCCTTGCTTCTGTCCAAAATTTTTCTTTTTCTAGTGGCGCCGCAATTTCTGTTTGCCAGTCTTCTTTTACTGTTTCAGAAGTTTTAGTTATTGGTTTTTCTAAAACAACTTCTGTCTTGGTTAAAGGTTCTTTGGGTTTTTCTTCGTGAGAAATTTCTTCTGCAATTTGGATTTTTTCCGGGATTTTTTCGGTCAGATTTTCTACTTCCACTTTTTTTGTTATCCCTTCTGATTGTCTTTTCTTTTCCGTTTCTTTTTTTAAAATTTCAAGCCTTTTTTTGGCTTCTTCTATTCTTTTTTGTTCTTCAGTTAATGTCTTTTCTTCTTGCTCTTCGGTTATTTTTTTTTCTTGACCAGGCGGCATTTTTTGTAAAGATTGGGGCTTTTCTTCAATTTTTTCCTCTTCAGCTTTTAATTTTTTTTCCGGTTCTTTTTCTGCCTCTAATTCTGGATATTTTTCTTCCTGATATTTTTTTTCGTGAACCTCTTCTATTTTTGATTTCTCTTCAATTTTTTCTTTTGGTAAGGCGAATACCTCAGAAGCCTCTTTTAGGCTAGGGTTTAATTTTAAATCTACCTTTTTAATTTCTTCATTAATCTCATTTTCTTTTTCTAAAAGATCTTGAATTTCTATTTCTGTTTTTTTAACTTGGATTTCCGATTTTTTCTTTTCTTCTTCCAATTCCCACCTTTCTTGTTCTATTTTTCTTCTTTTTTCTTCTATTTCCCATCTTTCTTTTTCAATTCTTTGTTTTTCTTTTTCATCTGTTATAATCTCCTCCTCTTCTTCTATCAATTCTTTATCTTCTTCAACCTTCCTTTCTTTTTCTAAAACAACTTTTAATTTGTCTTTAATTTCAACTATTCTTTTATAAAGATCATCCCTTTTTATTGATAAAGACTCTTTGCTTTTTTTGATTTCTTCCAGTTCATTTTGCAATTTTTCTTTTTCCTTCTTTAGTTTATTTCTTTCTTCCAAAGCCAAAATTTCTTGTTCTTTTTCTCTAAGTTTCTCTTCTTTTTTTAAAATTTCTTTAAACTTAAAGTTTAATTCTTCAAGTTCTATTTTTATTTCTCTTTTTTTCTCTTCCCATGGCCACCTTTCTTTTTCTACTTCTCTTCTTTTTTCTTCTAAATTCCATCTTTTCCTTTCAAAGCTTCTTTTTATCTCTTCTGACTCGGCTGTCTTTTCTCTTTCTTCAACCTGTTTTAATTCGTCTTCAATCATTTTTTCTTTTTTGGAAATAACCGCAATGGCTTTTTCAATCGGCGTTAATCTTCTCAATAATTCTTCTTTTTTTAAATCAAATGGCCTTTTTTCTTCTAAAATTTGAGAAAGGGCTCTTTTAATTCTAATTTTTTCTTCTTCCAAACTAGGTTTTTCTTCCTCTTTTATCTCTTCTTTCTTTTTCAATTCTGTTTCTATTTTTGTTCTTTTAAGTTCCTCTTCTATTCGCCTTCTTTCTTCTTCAATTTTTCTTTTAATTTCTTCTTCTCTTTTTCTTCTTTCTTCTTCTATCCTTCTTTGTTCTTCTATTTTTCTTCTTTCCATTTCTTCTTGCAGTTTTTTTCTTTCCTCCTCTTCTTTCTTTCTTCTTGCTTCCTCTATTTCTCTCTTCATTTTTTCTTCCAAGGCTTTTTTCCGTAACTCTTCGGTTCTTCTTTTAAATTCTTCTGTTTTTCTCTTTTCTTCTTCCGCTTTTTTTCTTTCTTCTTCTTGTCTTTTTATTTCTTCTTCCATTATTCGGCGTCTTTCTTCTTCCATTTTTCTTTTTTCTTCATCCAATTTTAAAAATTCTGTTTTTTCTTCTTCTTTTCTTTTTTTCCATTCGCCGCTTTGAACCATAGCCAAATCTTTTTTCATCGTTCTTATCTCTTCTTCCAAAACAACGATTTGGTTAGAATTATTTTTGTTTTTTTCCATAACCTTCAAAAAAGAAAAAGAAGATTAAAACTTTCTTGTTTTTTGTTTTTTTCTTTCTTCTTTATTTTTTTGGTCATTAATTTGTTTTAGAGAAAGATTAATTCTGCCTTGTTCGTCAATGCTAATTACTTTCACCGGTACAATATCACCAATTTTAACAACATCTTCCACTCTTTTTACCCGATAGGGCGCTAATTGGGAAATGTGAATTAATCCTTCTTGCTTTGGCAAAATTTCCACAAAAGCGCCAAAGTCTAAAATTCTTTTCACCTTGCCTTGGAAAATTTCTCCTACCTTTACTTCTCGGGTAATGTTTTTAATCCAGGCAATGGCTTTTTTTGCTGCTTCTTCTTTTTCTGAAGTGATATAAATTAAGCCAGATGGCTGGATATCTATTTCCACTCCGGTGTCAGCAATAATTTCATTAATAACTTTGCCTCCAGGACCAATAACTTCTCTAATTTTCTCTGGATTAATTTGTAAGGTTAAAATTCTCGGAGCAAAAGGCGACAATTCTGATCTTGGTTTGGGTAAAACCTTTTCCATTGTTTCTAAAATTTCTAATCTGGCTTTCTTTGCTCTTTCTAAGGCTTCTATTAAAATTATATCATTAATGCCATTTATTTTCACATCCATTTGAATAGCAGTAATGCCCTTTTTTGTGCCAGCCACCTTAAAATCCATATCGCCATAATGATCTTCTGGGCCTTGAATATCAGTTAATAGCTTGTAATTTCCTTGTTCATCAGTAATTAAGCCGATGGAAATGCCGGCTGCCGGACTTTTAACTGGAACGCCAGCATCCATTAAAGCCAATGAGGCAGAAGAAACCGAAGCCATAGAAGTGGAACCATTGGAAGATAAAATTTCTGAGACCACTCTTAAGGTATAAGGAAACTCTTCAAAAGTGGGAATAAGTGGCAAAAGGGCTTTTTCCACCAACATACCGTGGCCAATTTCTCTTCTTCCCGGGCCTCTGATCGGTTTAACCTCACCAGTGGAATAGGGCGGAAAATTGTAATGGTGCATAAATCTTTTTTTACCAACAATTTCCATTCCTTCTAATAATTTGACATCGCCTGGCGCACCCAAAGTTAAAATCGATAAGGTTTTGGTTTGACCGCGACAAAACAAACCTGAACCATGGGTTCTCGGCAAAATCCCGGCTTGACAAGAAATTTCTCTTAATTGATCCAATTTCCGACCATCTGGTCTTTTTTCTAATTTTAGCACATTTTCTTGCAAGATTCTTTCTATTTCTTTTTCAAAGATCTCTAAAGCAAAAAAAGAGAGATTTTTTTCTGGATATTTTTCTTGAAGAAAACTGAAAAGATTTTTTTTCAGCTCTTCTAATTGGTTAGACCTTTCTTTTTTCTCAGACAAAAAAAGCACTTTTTCTAATTTGTCATTGAGATAATCTTTAATAGTTTTTTCTATTGCCAGATCACAAGGTTTTTCAAAAGAAATTTTTTCTTTACCTTCTTCTTTGGCAATTTTTTCTTGAAAATCAATAATTTCTTTTAATTTTGGCTTGGCGAAATTTATCGCTTCTAAAACCTCATTTTCTCCAAACTCTTGACCTTCGGCTTCAATCATATTAATTAAAACTTCTTCTTTTTCTTTTATGGCAGAAACAGTAAGCTCTAGTTGACTTTTTTCTCTTTCTTCATAAGAAGGATTTAAAACAAAATCATTGTTTATTTTGGCAATTCTCAAAACTGCCAAAGGTCCTGACCAGGGAATATCAGAAATAGCCAGAGCCTGAGAAGCCGCCAATAATCCTAAAATATCAGGATCGTTTTCTCTATCCCAGGAAAGACAAGTTACCACTATTTGCACTTCCTGGCGAAAATTCTTTGGGAAAAGCGGTCTAATTGCCCGATCAATCAATCGTGAAGTTAAAATAGCCTCGTCTGAGGGACGACTTTCTCTTCTAATATAGCGAGAGCCCAAAATTTTTCCGGCAGCGTAATATCTTTCTTCATAATCAACAGTTAATGGAAAAAAATCAGTTTCTTTTTCTTCTTTTGAAGCAACCGCAGTGGCTAAAACCAAAGTGTCGCCGTAACGAACTAAAACATTGGCATTGGCTTGTTCAGCCAAATTACTAATTTGAATAGTAAGTTCTTTATTTTGAATTTGGGTTTTGTAGGTTTTGAATTCCATTATTTTTTTAAGAGATATTTTTGAGGATTTTCTTCAACATCAATAAACTCATCAACCTCTTCTTTTAAACGCAAAGAGGCAGAACGACCAAAGGCAATCACTTCCACTCTTTTTCCTTGATTTTTTAAATATTCCACCAATTGTAAAAAATCGCCATCACCAGAGGCTAAAACAATAGTATCAACGCTGGGAGCGATTCTTACCGCATCAATAGTAATACCAACATCCCAATCTGCTTTTTTCATTCCTCCATAAAATTCTTGGAGATCTCTTATTCTTGTTTCAATTCCTAATTTTGTTAAGGCATCAAAAAAAGATTTTTCCTCGCCGGTTTTTGTTCTGACCACATAGGCAAAGGCTCTAATCAAATTTCTGCCAGAAACTGCTGATTTAAGGATTTCTCTAAAATTAACCTTTGCCCCGTATAAATTCTTGGCTGAATGATACAAGTTTTGGACATCTATCAAAACGCCGACTCTTTGACCAATATGCTTGATTGCCATATTTCGCTTTGCTCAAAATTAAAAATTAAATAACAAAAATTAAAAACACAAATTAAAAACATAAAAATTTTTGCATTTTTGGTCTGTGTTTTTGGTTTTTCATTTTTGGTCTTTGGTTTTCAAACCTATTTTCTTGGCAATTGCATTGTATCTTTTTATGTCTTCTTTTTTGAGGTAATTAAGAAGTTTTCTTCTCTTGGCTACCATTTTTAGCAGACCCCTTTTAGAATGAAAATCTTTCGGATGCTTTTTTAAATGTAAAAGCAACCTCTTTATTTCTTCAGTTAAGAGGGCAATCTGAACTTCACTAGAGCCGCTATCCAAATCGTGGATCTTGTATTGAGTTATTATTTTTTGTTTTTCTTCTGAAGTTAACATTTTTAATTATCTTATTATAACCTTTAAAAATAAAAAATACAATAATAAATAAAAAATAAAATTTTAATTTATTTTTTTGACAACTTCGCTTTCTAAAGGCGATGTTTTTATTCTAGCAAATTTTTAAAAAATTTCAATAATAAATGTTCAGTGATTAATCGTGAGACTCCTATTTGCTTTTATTTTTTACTATGTCTGTGGTAAATAATTATTGTGTTTAGCCTCTTTAATTTAACATTGGTGGGAATTTTTTTTGGGTAAAAATGAAAAGAATTATACTGGATATTTGATTTTCACCAAATAAGAAATTCTTGTGGATTAATTGTGGAAAACTTGGAGAAAAGTATTATTAAAATTGGTTTTTTTATCTTATTTTAAAACCAAAGAACACTTGACAAGAGTTTTGCTTGGTCTATAATAAAATGTATAAACCAAAAATATTTTAATGAAGCAAAAATTTGTTTATATAAAAAAAATTACCCCCAACTATTCTGTTTGTTTTTCAGCGGCTGTTTTGAATATTGGCAAAACTGCCAGAATGAATCGTTGAGGGGGTTAATTCTTTAGAAAACCTAATCATAAAAAAAGTTAATCCCCTCAACAAAGGGGATTTTTAAACAAAAAAATGGAAGAAAAAAAATTTTATCTAACCAAAGAAGGACTAGAAAGAATTAAAAAAGAATATAAAGATTTGAAAAGTTTAAGATTGGCAAAATCTAAAGGAGAAACGCCCAATATTTTTCAATCAGAAGATGTTAATCCTGAATATCTTGCCTTTCAGGAGGATTTGAATTTTCTTGAGACCAGACTGGCTGAATTAGAAATGATTTTAAAAAATGTTCAATTAATTGTGCCACCGTCAAAAGAAAAAAGAAATATAATTGGCCTTGGAGCCAAAGTGCAAGTTGAAGTTGATGGCCAAATAGATGAATTTGAAATTGTTGGCTCTTTAGAGGCCAATCCAGCCTTAGGAAAAATTTCTAATGAATCACCAGTTGGTCGGGCATTATTGGGTCATAAAGTTGGTGATGAGGTGGCGGTTTCTTCTCCTATAAAAACTGTTTATAAAATTAAAAAAATTAAGTATCAAACTGCTTAAAATTAAAAAACTTTTATTTGAAAAAATTTCATTTTTGTGCTATAAAAAACCAGATATAAAATTTTTATCTGGTTTTTATTGTCAAAAACATACTCATTCTAGAAATTGCGGTAAAGAATCTTCGTTATTTAATCACTTTTTAGCTTGCTTTAACAAAAAATTTTTAAAAGACAATTGATTTAAAAAATAAAAGGTAATAAAAAAATATGAAAAATATTTTAAATTTTATTGTAGAAGTAGCCAAGCTAAAAGGAAAGGCAAGGCGGGGTTGGTTAATTCATCAGATTAAAAATCCAGAGACAACTGCTGAACATATTTTTCATTTGGCAATTTTGGTCTGGGTTTTGGGTGAAAAGAAAAAAATTAATTTAGAAAGGGCAATTAAAATTGCCTTAATTCATGATTTATGCGAAGTTTATGCGCCTGATTTGACTTCTTATGATGCAGTGGCTTTGCCAGAAAAAGGGCGGATAACAATAGAACAGTTATTAAACATTAAACCAAAATCTGGTCGGCCAACGCTTAATCAAAGAAAAAAATTGGAAAAGATAAAACAAAAACCTGAAGCGAAAGCCATTAAAAGATTAATTAAAAACCTCCCTTTTAAGCTTAAACAAGAAATCTCTAATCTTTGGCTGGATTATGAAAATGGACTGACAAAAGAAGCAAGGTTTGTCAAGCAGATTGATCGGCTTGCAAATTTACTTCAGGGTTTAATTTATTGGAAAGAATTTGGCAAAATAGAATACTGTCTTTGGATAAGAAGAGCGAAAGAAGTTTTAGACGATCCGATTGCAACTGATTTTTTGAAAATTTTAGAAAAAAAGTTTGTCAAAAACAAAAAATAATGTCAAAAATATTCATTGGCACTTCTGGTTGGGTCTATTCAGATTGGATAGGTATTTTTTATCCTCCGGATTTACCAGCCAGAGAAAGATTAAGATATTATTCCCAGCATTTTAAAACAACGGAAATTAATTATTCCTTCTATCGCTTGCCGCGGCCAAGCACCTATCAGCAATGGTATTCTCAAACATCAGTTGACTTCATTTTTGCTGTAAAAGCCAGTAGATTTATCACCCACATTAAAAGATTAAAAGGAGTAGAAAAATTTTGGAAACAATTTATTGAAAATACCTCTTTTCTTAAAGAAAAATTGGGTCCTGTTTTATTTCAATTCCCCCCTTCTTTTAAGGCAGACAAAACTAATATTAAGCAGTTAGCAAATTTTCTAAAATATATTGGCAAAAATCCTCTTTTAAATTCACCTAATTTAAGATATGCCTTTGAATTTCGTAATAATAGTTGGTGTGATAAAAAAATTTACGATTTGCTTAAAAAACATAATGCCGGTTGGGTGATTAGCGATTCGCCTTCTTTTCCCAAAGTAGAAGTTGTTACTTCAGATTTTATTTATATTAGAATGCATGGTTCAAAAATTTTGTTTGCTTCACGATATAGCAACGATGAATTAGATATTTTGTCTCAAAAAATAAAGAATTGGCAAAAAAACTGTGACATTTTTGTTTATTTCAATAATGATTTTTCCGGTTATGCAATAAAGAATGCAAAGTATTTAATTGATAAACTTTCTAAAATTTAATAAAATTATATAATATGGAAATTTTAGAAATAATTAAAAATAGAAGAAGTGTCCGCTCTTTTCAAAAAAAGGAAATTGAAGAAAAAATTATTGAAAAATTAATTGAGGCTTTGCTTTGGGCGCCATCAGCTGGAAACTTACAGTCAAGAAAATTTTATTTTATTTTTAATGACAAAATAAAAGAAATGTTGACGAAAGCTGCTTTTAACCAAAACTTTTTCAAAGAGGCGCCATTGGTAATCGTTGCTTGCGCTGATAATAAAATTACAAAAATTTATGGCCAACGCGGCAAGGATCTTTATTCAATTTGCGATGTTTCTGCTTCAATCCAAAACTTAATGCTTTTGGCTTACTCGGAAAACTTAGGAACATGTTGGATTGGCGCTTTTGATGAGGAAGAAGTAAAAAAGACCTTAAATTTACCAGATTATTTAAAACCCATAGCGATTGTTCCCGTTGGATTTTCAGTTAAAAAGCCTTCCCCGCCTCCTCGAGTGAAAAAATCAGAAGCAATTGTTATTATTAAATAAATATTTATTTGCCAAAAATGTACTCATCTGATAAAAACACTTGACAGTTTGGTTTTAATAGACTATAATAATAATAGACTGCAGTCGAGGTATCTTAAAGTAGTCTTCATAATTATTTTTTAAAATTATTGAAGGCCAAATAAGTAGAGCGACCAAAAGTCAGACTCACTCATTTCGTTTTAAGGCGAAATTGAGGTGAGAAAAAGGTCGTTTTTTAATTTATTAATATGAGTTACGAATCTCAAAGAATATTATATGGTTAGCAATTAACCCATATTTAAATTTTAGATTCGCCAATTCATAACATAAGCATTATTATGGCTTTCAAAAAATTTGATGGTTCTCGCCAAGGAGGTTTTCAACGCCAAATGTTTGATGTTTCAAGCATGAATATTACCTGCAAAGATTGTGGAGCACCAATTACCCAATTGCCTTTTAACCCTGATCCAGCCAGATTAGATTCTATTCGTTGTCAAGAATGTATGAGAAAGTGGCGAGAAAGTCGTCCAAGAAGAAGATTTTAATCTTCTTTTAAAACCAAAAAGCCGCCCAGCCGGGCGGCTTTTTGGTTTGCAACTTTTTTGCTAATTTTGCCAAAAATACTTTAAAGTTATAAATTTAAATTTTGTTTAGCAATCCAGTTAATCAAATTTTCTTTTTTTTCAAATTTTCCTTCAATAAACCTTTCAATCACCCAGATATTTGTTTGGCAATGTTTAGTAATTTCTGAAACAGTTACTTGAGAATTTCCTTTAGCCAAAGCCAAATAAGGCAAAATTTGATCAGCTGAATATTTGTCTAAACAGGCTCCTGATTTTTCTTCTTTTAATAATTCTAAAGACGCTTCTTTACCAATTTCTTCGCTTTTTTTTCCCAATTTTCCCAAATTATCAACGCCAATGATTGTGTTTTCAAATTCAGCCACTAAACAGATTTGGCTTCCCGGAGAACGTGTATCATAATATTCAATTTTTTCTTCGATGGGCAATTTTAATTTTCCCAAAACTTCTTTTACTCCAGCAATCTGCCGATCGGCCACTTTTTTATTTTTTAAAGCGTTTGCCGCCCCAGAAAATACTAAAATTTTTTTAAATTGACCTCTTTCAGTCAAACTTATTGGCTTTAATTTTGAGGGGAAAACAGTTACTTTCACCTTTGCTTCTCCTTCTGGATAATAACCACGCCTTAAAATATTAATTTCAACTCTTGCCCCCATTATTTCCAAAATTTTCAAAAAAACATAACGAAAGTGATCAATAGTAGGACTAAAAAAAGTATCAGTGGCTCCACCATTTAAAAATATCTTTACCACTACCGGAGAAAAAAAAGCTACTGGAATTAATGTCTGTAAAATTAAAGTAATGCTGGCTGCTGTTTCAACTTTTATTTGAAGATCATTGATTTGAATTTTTCCTGGATAAAAAACAATTTCTTCTGAACCTAAAAAATCTCCTTCTAATTTTCCGTTAGATAATTTTGCTACAGCCTGAATTCCTAATAAATGTTGAGTGGCTAAACCAGGGTTTTCTCTGCCTTTTCTAATATTAAAAATTCGGCAAGGTTTTCCGGTTATCGCAGAAAGAGAAATGGCTGTTCTTAAAATTTGACCCCCTCCTTCTAAAAATGACCCGTCTATTTCTATCATTTTCTTGTTTTAATGTTAATAATAAAAACTAAAACAAAACTCCTTGCTTTGAAACGTTTTTCTTTTCCTCCTTTGCAAAGATTTTGATTTTTCCATAAACGCCGTCATAACCTGGTTCAACAAAAACTTTTCCTTCTCTCGTTTTGATAATACCTTCAACAATTTCTGGCAAGGTTGTTTTTTCTAAATCCTCTTTATTTGCTTTAAGTAAGACATTGAATTCGTTTCCGAAATTTTCAATTAATTTTTTGTACTCTCTTTCTACTTGAATAGTTCCTGGTAAAACCGATAGGGCATCGGCAATTATTTCTTCTAAAGGAATGAGGCTTTTAAAGGGAATGGCATTTTCTGGCTTAAACCCTTCTGGTCTATCGGCTAATTGTTCTACTCTGTGCAAAACGCCAATAGTTAAAGGTTTAGTACAAACTGGACAAATATTGTTATATTTTTTTGATTCTTTTGGCGAAAGAGAAATTCCGCAAAGCCGATGACCATCATAATGGTATTTTCCTTCTTCAGGGAAAAATTCAATGGTATAAAGAAACCTTTTTGGGTCCTTTTCTTTTATCGCTTTTAAAATTTCATAATAAGAAATTTCAGCATCAAAAACATTGGCTTCTCTGCCAATTTTGGCTGGTGAATGAGAATCACTGTTGGAAATAAGAGTAATTTTATCTAAAGCCGATAATCGCCAGTTCATTGCCGGATCGCTGGATAATCCTGTTTCTCCAGCATAAATATATTTTGAATATTCCTCAAAGCATTCTTCTATTGAATCAAAGCCAGAGCGAGAACCAAACAAACTAAACCAAGGAGTCCAAATATGGCCAGGTACAATCAAGCAATCAGGCGAAACATTTAAAACAATTTTAACTAATTCCTTGGCGTCCAAACCCAGAATTGGTCGGCCATCAGATTTTAAATTTCCAATCCAGCCCAGTTGGACATTAATTTTCTCAACGATTTCAAAAGATGGAGCGAAAATTATAATGTGAATTTTTCTGACTTTTCCTTTTTTGGAATAAACACAACTCACTTCTGTTGTTAAAATAAATCTTGTTTCGCTGTTAGAGTTTTTTAATTTAAATAAGCCTGGCTCAGCCGGCTCTAAATTTTCTTTTAATTCTTTTGACCATTGGGGATGAGTGAAATCTCCTGTGCCCAAAACTTTAATTCCTTTAATTTTTGCCCATTTGTCCAAATTTTCCAAATTCATATCCCTGCTGGTGGCTCGGGAGTATTTACTGTGAATATGAAAATCAGCAATGAATTCCATAAAATTTATTTCCCTATTTTAATTCCCAAACTAGCGATTTGAGTGCCGGCAAAAATTAAAATGCCAGCAAAAATTGACCAAGCAATCAAATTTAAAAGAGTGTTGAGGGTTTCTTTTGGAATTAGCTCTTTTAATTGTTCAGCCACCAAAATCCTTATTTGCTCTTCAATTTCTTCTTGAGTGGGTGGCACCTTCTTTTTACTGGCGCTTAATTGGCTTTCTTTGTTTTCAATTTTAAAAATTTGGGCTGGTAATTTTTTCCCTAAAAAAATATTGTAGGAAGAATATAATGTCCAACCAATTATTGTCAAACCAATAAAAAACAAAAACCAGCCTAAAAATTTTTGCAATTTACCATTCATATTTTCTTTTTACCATTTTTTATTTTAACCTGTCAATTTTAAATTTGGTGTCCCCACGAGGACTCGAACCTCGATTTCAGACTCCGGAGGTCTGCGCTCTATCCTTTGAGCTATGGGGACAAAAGGCGGTGGCAAAACAAACTATAAAAGTTTTTCTGCTACAACATAAATATTGGTTCTGGGGTCTTTACCTTCACGCCAAGACTTTTTTATTTTAAAGCCAACTTCTTTAATTAATTTTTCAATACCTTTCTTTTTAAAACAATGAAAATATCTTTGAACTAAAATGTTGCCATTTGAATTTTTCCAAGGCAGAAAAATGTCAAAAAAATCTAATTTTGATTTTCCGATCAATTTTAAAAGCGTATATTTTAAAAATATCTGCCAGCCCTCTCTTCTTTTCCAAAAATCCCACACCCTTAAAATCAGAAAACCGTTTGGTTTTAAAACTCTTTTTATTTCTTGAAGATACTGAATTTTAAATTCTTTTGATGGAATGTTGTGCAAAACCGAAATGCTAAAAACTTTATCAAAGAAATTATCTTGAAAAGGTAAATTTAAAGCGTTGGCTACTTGAAATTTTGCTTCTGGATATTTATTTTGAGCAATTTTAATTAAATTTTCTGAAATATCTATTCCGTAATAATCTATTTTCTTTTCTTTCAAAATTTCGTATAATCTTCCATTAGCACAGCCAGAGTCTAAAATTTTTTCTTCTGCTTGGACCAATTCTGCCAGTTTTTTTATATCTTCTGGTATAAAAGATCTAGTGCGATCGTAATTCTCTGCTAAAAAATTATAATCTTTTTTTGTCTTTTCCAATAAGAATATGGCATATTCTTTATCCATGTTTAAAGAAAAAATTATAAAAGAATTAATTAAATATGATCCAAAAAACACTTGGGATTTGATTTCTTTTAAAAGAGAGATGTCCCAGAAATATAAAATTCCTGTTTTGAGTAATTTTGAACTATTAAAAGCATATCACAAAATGCTTCAAAAGGGAATAATAAAAAAAACCGAGAGAGTTGAACAAGTATTAAAAATTAGACCGGTACGATCACTTTCGGGTATTGTGAATGTCTCGGTTTTAACAAAACCCTATCCTTGTCCCGGTCAATGCCTTTATTGTCCAAAAGAACCGGGTCTACCTTCAAGCTATTTATCAGGAGAACCAGCAGTAGAAAGGGCAAAGAAATTAAATTTCGATCCCTATTGGCAAGTAAAAAAAAGGCTAGAAATGTTAAAAATTGCTGGTCATTCTACAGATAAAATTGAACTGAGAATTGTTGGCGGAACCTGGAGTCATTATCCAAAAAAATATCAAGTTTGGTTTGTAAAAAAATGTTTTGAAGCCTGTAATGAAGGAAATTCAAAAATCAAAACCCAAAAATCAAAATTAAAATTTACAATTCAAAAATTAAAAGAAGAAGAAAAGAAAAATGAAAGGGCAAAACACCGCATTGTTGGATTATCCATTGAAACAAGACCTGATTTTATTAATGAAAAAGAGATCGAATGGCTAAGAGAATTGGGAGTGACAATGGTTGAATTAGGGGTTCAATCAATTTATGATGATGTTTTGAAACTAAACCTGAGAGGGCACGGAGTAAAAGAGACAATTTTAGCAACAAAACTTCTAAAAGATGCTGGTTTTAAGGTTTTATATCAAATGATGCCCAACTTGTTTGGTTCTGATTTAAAACGAGACCAGAAAATGTTTGAGGAATTATTTAGAAATTCTGATTTTCAACCAGATTATTTAAAAATCTATCCCTGCGCTTTATTAAAAGAATCTCCATTGTATCGCTTATGGAAAAAAAGAAAATACCAGCCCTACAGAAAAGAACAATTAATTAACCTTCTTTTAAGAATAAAAAAGAAAATTCCTTATTATGTTAGAATTCAAAGAATCACTAGAGATATTCCTTCTCTCAAAGTTATTAAAGGAGGGGCTAAAATTTCTAATTTGCGTCAACTCCTGGCAGAAAGAATGAAAAAAGAAAATTGGCAATGTAAATGCATTAGATGCCGAGAAGTCAGAGAAAGTTATGATCCAAAAGAAAAAATTTATTTGTTTCGCCAAGACTATCTAGCTTCGGGGGGAAAAGAAATTTTTTTAACTTTTGAAAATAAAAACAGAACAAAACTTTTTAGTTTGCTTAGGCTGCGTTTTTCTTCAAGAAATCAAGTCGCTTCAATCTTCCCATTTTTAAAAAAATCTACCGTTATTAGAGAAATTCATACTTATGGCGAAGCGGTTCCGATTTCCCAACGCAAGAAAGCGATTCAACACCGCGGGCTAGGAAGAAGACTAATAAAAGAAGCGGAAAAAATTACAAAAAAAGATTTTAATTTGAGAAAAATTGCCGTCATTGCCGGCATTGGCGCAAGAGAATATTTTCGTTCTTTAGGCTATAAATTAAAAGATACTTATATGGTGAAGGAAATTTAAAATAATCGTTATATTAAAAATTAAAAAAATTTGACTAGTAAATTAGTCAAATTTTTTATTTGATTATTCCCATTTTTAATAACTCTAAAATAGTGTCTTGGGGAATAATGGGTCTTTGACCAGTTGGTGTTCTGCCAGGATATCGCCAAGTGCTGATAATTTTTATACCTTTTGGTTTTTTTAAAATGACATACATTAACCAAATTTCCTTAGGATTTTTTTTGGTACCACAAATTTGCATTTGGGCAATAGTGCCAGGAACAATACCTTCTTCTCTTCTGTCCGGCTTTCTTAAAACTTTTAACACTCTTTTTTCTGACAAATGGTATTGTCTCATTTTAAACTTGGAGTGATTTGTCCAAAAAATTTTTTCCTTGGTTTGATTAGATTTTAAATACATAAACTAAAGCCCTAATTGGTCGCTAATTTTTTGCATTGCTCGCAACCCAATAGTCGTAAACTCTTCTAGTTCCAAACCCAAAAGAGTTTTTGATTTTTTAATGATTTCGCGATTAACCCCTCTCGCAAAGGCTTTTTCTCTAAAGCGATTCAAAACATTTTCCACTGTGAGATCATTAATCTTTTTTGAGAGCAAAACCAGAGTAGCGGCAACAATCAATCCAGTCAAAGGATCAGCTAAATAAAGGGCTTTTTCCATTAGTGTTTCAGGCACAATGCCGTGTATTTCGTTGTGGACTTTTACTGCCTGGCAAATTTCTTTGTCTATATTTAACTTGGCTAGCATTTCCGCTCCTTTTAGAGAGTGTTCGTGTGGTTTATCTTTTGTTTCTTCATAATCAATATCGTGGAGCAAACCAGCCAAAGCCCATTTTTCTTGGTCTTGGCCAAAGTAATTAGCCAACTCTTTCATTACTGCTTCCACTGCCAAAGAATGCTTAAGTAAATTTTGATTAGAAATATATTTTTTTAATAAATTAAAAGCCTCTTGAGATGACATTTTTTTAAAAAAGATTGGTTTTTAAATGATGATATTTTATTTTTGTCTTTTTCTTTTTCCATCAATAACGAAAAGAGCGTGAAAATCTTGATATAATTTGAAATCTTTTTTTAAATTTTTTTCAAAAAGATTTTGCAAATAACTATAGGAAAAATTATCAGCGATTTTTCTTTCTTTAACGAACCTTTTAGTATATTCGTCAATAACAAAGACTGGCTTATCTAAGGCATATAACAAAATGGAATCAGCGGTTTCCGGGCCTATTCCTTTTAACCTCAACAATTTCTCTCTTAAAATTTCCTTTCTTTCTCTTTTTATTGCTTTTAAAGAACCATGTTCCTCAATAATAAATTTTGCTAACAAAAACAAACACTCTGCCTTCTGTTGATAAAATCCAGCTGGTTTAATTAAACCACTTATTCTTTTAGAACCTAATTGATAAATTTTTGAAAGGGAATCTAATTTATTTTTTTTCAAATTGTTCATTGCCATTTCAACATTCCGCCAATTCGTTCTTTGAGTCAAAATAGCTTCAATCGCTACCCACTCTCTTTCTCTTTCTGTTTTTTTTCTTTTGCACCACAACTTCCATTGATCTTTTGGTTTTCCATATCTTTCTCTTAGTTCTTGATAAATTTTTAAAAAAACCTTCTTAGCCATTTAAAACCTGATAATCATTTTCGTCTTTTACTCCCAAATTAAATTCTACGGCTTTTTTTATTTGGGGTAACAACCAAGGGTTAATATTTTTTAAACTATTTCCTTTAAACTCTTGAATAATTTTTATCCCCTCCACATCAATAGCAATTTTGTCATCTGAAGCCAAAACAAAATTTGGTTCTCTGATTTCTCCTCGATCCGGTCCTTTATTAATGAAACATTTTCTGGCATCCATTAAAACCAAATCAGTCTTTATTATTTTGTTTAACTCAGCAATCTTTTCTTGTAAATTTCTTAAATGAAAGTGAATTCTTTCTATTGGTTTCATAAACCCCATGGCTAATTTCAAGCTGCCAGTAAATTGAGCCAAAGAATGAGTTTTTAAACAAGGAAGAAAAATTATTTTATCTGCTCTTTCTAAAAAATCACTGACCGTTACTTTTTTAAAATATCTAGGATTAGGAATTTCTTTCTTTATCCAATCTCTTTCTTCAAAGATATATATTCTTGCTGGTCTTTCTGTTTTCTCCAATTCAAAAATACCTAATTTTTCCATTACCTTGCGGGTATTTAAACTCATAGTGGAAGACTCACCAATCATTACAATCTTTGCTCCGTAATCATAAATTAAATCAGCTACGGTTTTTACAAACTCAAAATCAGAAGAGGCAGGAAAAGGATCGGCAGTATTAAAATTGGGCTTTAACAAAACAGTTTCTCCTTTTTTAACAAAAAGTTCAAAACCGCCAATTAAATTTACTGCTTTTAAAACTGATTCCTTTAAATTATTTTCAACTTTAACCTTAGCTAATTTTTTCATTTTTTTTAATTATATCTTATTTCAAAGTTGTTAAATTCTCCTTGATATTTTTGCCACTCAATTTCTATTTTTTCTACTTTTGCCAAAATCGGTCCTTTTTTTGCCCAATTGATCATTTCTTCAATTTGCTTTTTTTCTCCTTCAAAAACGGCTTCAACTTGACCGCTAGGTAAATTTTTTACCCAGCCAGTCAAACCCAAATTTTCTGCTTTATTTTTTGTGTTTTGGCGAAAAAAAACGCCCTGCACTCTTCCGGAAATTAAAACGTAAACCGTTGCTTTTTCTGGCATAATGATTTTGAGAAATTCTTTCTAAGAAGGTTTGTTAAAAAATTTTTCTTCAAGAAATTTTAAGCCAGCCAAAATAATAATGGTCATAAGAGCAACTAAAATCGCTGGCAAATAAAGTTTGGCGCCAATGGCTGTTCCTACTGCTGCTGTTACCCAAAGACCGGCAGCAGTGGTTAAGCCTTCAACATGAAATCCTCGAAAAATAATTAAACCGGCGCCCAAAAAGCCCACTCCTAAAACAATCTGACCTATGATTCTGGTTGGGTCAAAATCCAGGCCTTGTTTTCCATAAAATAAATCAAAAACCTGGTAAGAAACGATAACAAAAAAGGCAGAACCTAAGCAAACTAAAGAATAAGTTCTTAAACCAGCTTCTTTTTTCTTGTATTCCCTTTCCAAACCAATTAAACCACCTAAAAAACTGGCCAAAAGCAATTGGATAATAATTTGATAATCCATAGTTTAAAATTACTAATCACTAATTTCTAACAAAAATCTTAATATCAAATGACTAATGTCAAAAATTAGAAATTTAAACTTTATAAACCTTGTATCCTTCTCTTACTTTCTGGCTAACTTTTAAACCAATTGCATCACCTGGTTTGGCAGTATTTACTTTTTGATGCTCAATCTCCATTGATTCCACCACTTGATTAAAATCAGTTTCTCCGCCAACAATTCTGATTGTATCTCCAACCTTTAAAGTATCGGACAGTTCAATCACTGCTACTCCAATGTGGGAGAAATAATGGGTAATTTTGCCAATTAATTTTCCTTCTTGGGAGAAATTTTCTTTTGGCATAATTTTTAAAAAATTATTAAAAAACGACCTTTTGACTAAAAAATTCTCCGATATTTTTTTCAAAAGATTCAACTCTCTTTTTTAAGTCCAAATTTAATTTTTTTTCTAATTTTAAATAATTTATTTGATGAAAAAGACTGCTCAAAAAATAATTAAATAATTTTTCTTCATAATCTGATTTTTGCTCAAAGGAAAACAGTAATTGTTTTTCGCCTTCTTCAATATGTCTGGGAGGCAAAACTAAGTAAAAAAGTGGGATATTTTCTATTTTACCTAAGGTTAATTTCCCGTCTTTTTCTATTTTTATTCCATACTTTAATTTACCGCCACCCTCCTTTTTATTTCTTTCTAAGACTTTTTCTGATTTTTGGCGATATCTGGTATCCATTGTGTCAGCCACCTCATCAAAAGCGCAAATGGGTTCACTGGTTTCTTTGTTTAAAATCAAATTATCCACCCTGTTTTTAATGTCGTCGTAAAGACTTGTTCTCACCACTAAAAAATCTTTGCCTAAATTTTTGCTAAAAATAGCAGTTTTTAACATTTCCAATTTTTCGCCTAATTTTTCCTTTTTCTCTTCTTCCATTTCCAAAGCCCTTTCTGGATTTTTTTTCCATTTTTTCGTTTCCAACTCCTCCTTCTCTTCTGTTTGAAATTTTTCTTTTAATTTCTCAATTTCCTTTTTGTCGTTTTCAATTTCAGTTAAACTGTATATATTGTCAAAAAAATCAATATCTATTCGGCAATCTAAATCAACCGGCATTCCTTCTTTTTTCAAATTTTCCGAAATTAATTCTAAAAATTTCTTTAATTTCCCTTCTTGATTCTCTTTTTCAAATGAAGATTTTTCAAACATAATACGATTTGCCAACTTTTAACTATTCTAATCTAAATTTTTAATCTATTCAACCTCTATCTCTAAATAATCAAATGGCTCGTTAAAACCGTGCCAATTTCCTATTTTTCTCAAGGCCTTAGCGCCGTAGCGTTTCTGCAAGACGGCCGATAAATTTTCGGCGATTCTGGCGTGCATAGTTATTTTTTTAAATCCGCGACGCTTAGCTTCTTGAAAAAACGCCTTTCCTAATCGTAAAAAAGAACGAACATCCCTGGCTGCGGGCTTGATGGCGATTGATTCCACGTAAAGCGCTTTATCTTCTGGCCGCATTTCCTTGTCATATTCTTTTAATTCTTCAAAAGCATCTTTCTGCGGCATTGAGGAAAGATAACCAACGATTTCGCGATTAGCTCCCCGAAGGATAATTTGAACGCCTTTTGAATTTTCCAAAGTCTGACGCAAGTCATTTTCGTCTGACTGCATTTGTTCGGGAAAACTTGCTTGTTCCACTGAAACAATTTGCCGAAGAATTTCTGAATTAAGCCGGTTTAAAATTTCAATTTGAATTTTCTGCTCTTTTTTAATTTCCGGTTTTTCAACTATTTTTTCCCTTAAATCATCCAAAGCCACATAAAAAGTCCTATTGGTTAGACGAGAAGGATCAACCCAGGCGGAGCCAAAAGAATCAAGGTATTGGGTGTCGGCTATGCCGGCGCCACCGACTTTCTTCACCGTTTCTTTTCTTTGGTATAAATCTGAGGTTTCAATGTCGTTGTAAGCAGTGCCTAAAAGAACAGTGTTAATTTTCTTTCTGGAATCTTTGACTAATTTATCAGCGTATTCGCTAATATATTCAAAAAGATGTTGGCGAATTGCTTGATTTAAGCCTCGGTAATCATTGTTAATTTCCACATTATCCAAAACCATTATATTTTCACCTTCTTCGTTTTGAGCCATAAAAACAAAAGTTTGGGCAACGGTCTGGCCGGTGTTTTGGTCTTTGATTTCAATAATATTCATTCCGGCATCGGTTAAGTAATCTAAAATGGCTGCCCGGTTGAAATTTTCCACAGCAATGCAACAATGGGTATAGTTTCCTTGGAAAATATCATAACCTGGCTGGCGGTCCCAGGGTTTAATTTGAAAATGATAACTTTTTTGTTTTGATTCTTTTTGAAGATCAGGTAGTATTTTTAAAAGATTGTTTAAATGGTCAAGATTAGTGCCCAGCCGTTCATCTTTGGTTGTGACAAATTCTGATTTAAGAAAATCAATAGTTTCTTGCAATATGGGCTGAAGATCCAAAGGACTTATCTTGCCTTTAGAATGAGTAATTTCTCCGTTTTCAAATTTTAAGCCGTATTTTTTAAAAACGCTGTTAAACAAAATTTTGGCCCGTTCCTGAGACAAAATGCCTGGCTTCTTTTCCCGATAACTGCCTAAAATATTCAAAACAACCTCTGATAATTCTCTTTTAAAAGATTCAAGACGCTGGATTTTTTCCTTTTCTGAAGCGCCAACAAAAAAATCTTTACTTGTTTTATCTTTAAGCCAAAATTGATAGTCTAGACCGGCTTTTTCAAACTCATTTTTGACTTTTTGATTATGTTCTTGGATTTCTTTTATGGTTTCTAATTCTTCTTCAGAATAACGAGAGGAATCAAAGGATTGACCAAGCATAATCTTTTCAAAATCTCCTTGCAAGGTAGTTTTGGTAATTAGTTTTAAAGCTTCTCGGGACTCTTCTTCAAAATGTTTTTCGGCAAAAAAAAGTTTGGAAAGATATTCCAGGTTCCATTGAAAAAAAGTTTCATCGGATATTTCAGCTTTGATGCCAAGCTTGCGGCTGAATTGAAACAACAATTCTTTGCCTAAAACAATAATCGCCTCTTCTGGTTTCAGATTATTTTTTGAAAGTAAATTTTCAACTTGTTGGCTAAAAGAGGATTGAAGATTCATTCTTGAATAAGCGTCAGAAAGTTCTAGAAGTTTTTCAAAATAACCGGTATTGGCATTTTCGGTTTTTTCAATTAGCGATTTTATTTTAACCTCTGAATCCAAAGAAAGACCATCGGCCAATTCCAGGGTTTTTTCCAACCGAGAAAAACCAAATTGGTTAAGTTTAACATTAACCAGATTTTGGGAAAGTTCGGAATTAATATTGAAAAATTTCGCCAACCTTATCTGATTCTTGGTCCAGAATTCTTCAACATCCTTGGTTTGTTTGTCTTCGCTCAAAAGCTGGTTCATTTGCAAAGAATATTCTTTGATGGCTCGGAAAGCGGGAATATCTTCAAGAATAATCTTTCCCAAATCGCTTTTTTCTCGCAAAAGCCTAGCGAGACGAATGTATGCAAAAATAGATTCTTGAAGAGATATCTGATGTTTTACAAAAATATTCTGGAAATGTGATATCTGATTAAAATTTATTTGCCCTGCCAAGGCAACAGCGATTTTACCGGCTGAGTCTGGCCGTTCTTCATTAAAACATCGCTCCATAGCTTTTTTGGCTGAAGCATAATCTTTTAAGGCAATAGCGATTTCACCGGCTGAGCCTAGCCATCCTTCATTAAAACATCGCTCCATAGCTTCTTTGGCTGAAGCATAATCTTTTAAGGCAATAGCGATTTTACCGGCTGAGTCTAGCCATCCTTTCTTAAAACATCGCTCCATAGCTTCTTTGGCTGAAGCGTAATTATCAACAGATTCAGCAATGTTGCATAATTTTTCTTCTTTGAACTGTTTCAGAGATTCAAGCTGGACTATTTCTTGAGAAATGTCTTTGCCTAATTTTTCTCTAATGCCGGCTCTTAAACTTTCAATAAAAAATCGGTCTTCTGGTTCTTGCGAAGAGCGAAGTTTTAATAATTCTTTGGTCGGCACGCCTAATTTCTTTTCCGGTTTTTCTGCGGGATATTCCAGTTGTTTTTCCACAGGTAAAATCTCCCGCAATTCTTTGCGATAATCTTCTCTTTTTTGATAAAAATCTGGCATTTTTTCAATCATATAAAATTAATAACTTCTTTTTAATCTCTCATAAACTTGTTCTTCTACTGTTTTTCTATCTTGACCATATTTCATTTTAGAAAGTTCTTTAATTGCCTTAGCTATTTCTGAATTTCCTTTTTTTGGTGGAAAAGTAGTTAAGCTAAAAGGTTTGGAACTTTCACCATTAATTAACAATCTAATTGCGCCATTGTAATTATCAAAACTGACTAAATCGTTTTTACTAAAAACCGGCCCAAATTCAGTCATTAGAAAATCAGCGTCTTCCGGTCCCACTCTAAAAGCCAACATTGAACCGACATTGCCAAAAATGGCTTTTCTGGTTTCTTCGTCTAATTGACCAATAAACTGATGGGCAAAAGTCATAATTAAACGATACTTTCTGGCTTCAGCCAAAATGGTGGTAATTGTCCTGGTGGTTACGCTTTGAAATTCGTCAATGTATAAATAAAAATCTTTTCTTTCTTCTTCTGGAATATCAGCCCGAGACATAGCCGCAATCAAAATTTTACCAACAATAATCATTCCCAACAAATAACTATTAATGTCTCCCAATTTGCCCTTTGACAAATTAACAATTAAAATTTTGCCTTGGTCCATAATATCCCGGAAATTAAAGGAAGATTTCTCTTGGGCAATAATCGGCCGAATTAAATCGTTGGCAATAAAGGCGTTTAATTTGCTGGTAATATAAGGCACCATATTGGCTAAAGATGCCTCTCCGCCGGCTTTTTCTGCTTCTAATTCCCAAAAATTTTTCACCACAATGTTTTGGCAAAGAGATAATTTGTGTTTCCTGAATCTCTGATCAGACAAAACCCGAGGAATATCAATAATGGTATTGCCCGAAGCCGGATCTTCCATTGTTAGTAAAATTGAATTTCTCATATATTGCTCAAAAATCGGACCGCCAAAACCATGGACTTTTAGATTATAAAGTTTTTCAAAAATTTCCAACAATTCATTAACCACTTTTGATTTGTCCTCTGGGAAACGGGGATCAAATTCTAACATATTAAGACCAATCGGTCTTTCTATTTCTCCGGGATTAAAATAAATAACATCTTCTGCTCTGGAAGGAGGAATAAGGGTTAATATTTTTTCTGCCAAATCGCCATGAGGATCAATTAAAGCCAACCCCTCGCCATTTTCAATGTCTTGGCGCACCAATTCTTGAATCAAGGCTGATTTGCCAGTGCCGGTTTGACCAATAATATAAAAATGTCTTCTCCGGTCGTCTTTTAAAATTTTAATAACCCGTTCTTCGCTCCGAAAAACATTTTTGCCAATAATCAAACCTTCTTCTGGCAAATTCGTAGGCGCTGGCGCTTGGGCGGCTTTTAACCACTTGATTCGCGGATTTAAAATCCCTGGCTCTGGAAAATGGAAAAGGCTGGTCATTTCTCCGGATGATAAAACCATTGCATCTTTTTCATTGAAAATACGAAAAGAATATTGGTAAAAAAGATTTTTTAATTGTTTTTTCTGGGGATGAAAAAATTTAAGAGCGTTTAAAAGGGGTGAATTAAATTGTCCAAAAGCGCTTTCTAATTGGCTTAAAATGGTTTTTGCTCTTTCTTCGCTTTGGGCTGAAGCCAAAAGTCGCAAATTCAAATCAAACAAAGGCTTGGAGACTTTTTTACTAATAGCCGAGATAGTTTCTTGTTGGGTAGGAGTGGGAGGAATTTTTTCAAAATCTTCTTTTTGTTTTTTCTCTCTAGAACCCGGTGAAGACAATCCTTCAATTAATTCTTCAAAAATTTTTACTAAAATATTCCTCTTGGCTTTGGCAATGGCTGATTCTAATTTCATACCCTTTTCCATATGTTCAGCAGTTTTTAAAGCAATCTTTTGAATCCGACTCTTGGTTGGTCTTACCAAAAACTGAATTGATGCTCCCTCACCCTCTTTTGCCAGTTTAGTAAGAACGCTGGTAATTAAAGACATGGGATCAGTTTTAAATTCTTCGTAAAACTTCAAAGGCAGAACCGGTGATTTAGTTAATTTAGCAATGCTGCCCAAAGATGCGCCAGCCGGATTAAAGATATTATAATCAGTTGTTGCCTGAACTTTGGCTTTGGGCCAAAATCCCAAAATCTGTTTTTCCACCATTTGAGAAATTTGCCGGGGGCAAGCGACATAAAAATAAATTTCTTCGCCAACGCGATGGACAGCAATTTCAAAAACCAAATAATTAGAACCGAAAAGAAATTTAGACAACCAACCCTTTTCTTTTAAACTGCTTAAAAAATAATAAAATTGCTCAGCGCTTTTAAAGTACTCTTCCAAAGAATAATTTTCTTTTTTTTCTTGCTCTGAAAACTGTTCTTGAGGAATAGTGACTAAAAAAAGAGACAAATTTATTCCCCTTTTTAAGAATTTTTCTCTTTTTATTTTATTTAAAAAATAAAAAAACAAAAAAGTTAAAAAGAAAAGGGTAAAAAACAATGAAATAACTGAAAAGAGAGGCATAGTGTTTAAAGTTTTATTATTCCTTTTTGAACCATTAATTCAAAATAATGATCAACTAAGGTGTCGTGAAACTCGTCTAAAATGGCAGGGTTGTCCAAAGAGCTAACAATGGCAATTGCCCGCGGCAATCCTTTTTCAAAAACCAAAGAAATCAATGCCCCAATTTGCTGATCGGGTTCTAATTTTCTAATTTCCTCAGTCTCGTCTCTTGTCTGAAGAGGTGGAGCAAAAGAGGGACTTTTCTGAAAATCTTGAAGATAGGTTTTAATTTCTTTTTTAATAATCCTTTCTTTCTCTTCAATTTTTTTTTCTTTTTCCAATCTTTCTTCTAACTTTTCCAATCTTTCTTTAATTTGTAAAATCTCCGGATTTTCAATTTTGGGTTGCTGGGAAAACTCTGACATCTTAAATCAATATTATCACTATTGCCAAAAAAAGACAAATTTGTTAAAGTAAAAATATGCCAATAACCAAATCGTCTCAAAAAGCCTTAAGGCAAAGCATTAAAAGAAGAGAGCATAATCTTCTTTACAAAAAGAAAATCAGGGCTTTAATTAAAAAAGCCAGAAATTTAGTTTTGGAAGGAAAAAAAGAAGAAGCAAAAAGTATTTTGCCGGAAATTTATAAAGTCTTAGATAAGGCTGCTAAAGAAAATGTGATTAAAAAGAATACGGCGAGTAAAAAAAAATCAAGAATCGCCAAATTGATTGAGAAAAAATCTTAAATAAAATCTTTAAATTTGAGATAGCAATAGGTCTAAAGCAGTAATAGGATCAATTTTGCCAGTTTTAATCTCAAGATCTAATTTAAAGATTTTCCAATAAATATTTTTTAATTCTCTTAAAGTAAATTTTCTTGATTGCCGCCAAGTCTTTTCAAACAAAAATGGTTTCATTTGGGTTTTTTGGCGAATTAAATAATAGGGAACATTTTTTCCTATCATTTCCGTAACCACTAACAAATTTCTAAATTGAGAATTAATCATTGCCATTAAATACAAAGGAGAGTCGCCTTTTTCTAAATGTTGATGAATTAAATAGGCGGCTCTTTTTTTATTTTTTTCGGCAATAGCGTCAATAGTTTTAAAAATATTGTTTTCAACCTCCGGCTTTGTTAATAACTCAATATCTTTTGACTGAACCGTTTTTTTCTTTTTAAAAGTTATCAGTTTTTTCATTTCATTTGATATTTGCCAACTATCATTACCCAAAAACGCAATTAGTTTCTCAACGGCTTCTGGGCTAATCAAAGCTCCCAATTTTTCTGTCTCTTTTTTTATCCAATTTTTTAAAGCCAATCCTTCCAATTTTTTAAATTCTTGTGATTTGGCTGTTTTCTTTAATTCTTTGAACAATGGGTCAGTTAAAGAAACTTCTCCTTCTTGGCAGAGAATTAGAATAATATTATGAAAATCTTTAATTTTTTTTATTAGGGAAATAAATTTTTCTTTGAAAATTTTGTCATCAAAAATGTTTTTTAAAATAATCAGTTTTTTTTCTTTAAACATTGAAAAGGAAAAAATCTCGTTTTTTAAATCATCAAAATTTATTCCCTTGTCAAAAATTTTTAAATTAAGTCCGCTTTTGTGGACTTTTTGATATTCATCAATGATTTCAGCCAATTTTTGTTTTAAGCGAAAAGTATCTTGGCCGTATAAAAAAATAATCATATCTTTTGACAATTAGGACAATAATGGGCTGAACGACCAGCCAATTTTAATCTTTTAATTTTTGTTCCACAGCGAAAACATTTTTCTTCTTCTCGTTGATAAACCTTTCTTTCCAAATCAAAATAGCCTCTTTCGCCTGATGGTCTGCGAAAATCAGCAATGGATTCGCCGCCCAATTTTATTGCCTTGGGTAATATCTCTTTAATGGCTAAAAAAATTTTTTCAAGTTCATTTTTGGTTAAAAGAGAAACATCTTTAAAGGGATGAATTTTTGCCTGCCATAATATTTCATCAGAATAAATATTGCCAATTCCGGCAATAACTTTTTGATCCATTAAAACCTGTTTTATTTTCCCCTTTTTATTTTTTAAACATTCTTGAAACTTTTCAAAAGTAAAATTTTTTTCTAATGGTTCCGGACCAATTTCTTTTAATTCTTTTTCTAACTCTTCTTTGGTTAATAATTCCACCTTGGCAAATTTTCTTAAATCAGAAAGAGCTAGCATTAAATCTCCGCTTAACCAAAACATTAGGTGAATAAATAAATTAACTGGTTCTTCTAGTGGTCCTTTTATCAAAGAAATCCATTTCCCCTTTTGCCATTGCCATTTGCCGATCAAAAGATGGCCGGTTAATTTTTGATGAACCAATAAATATTTTTTTTCTGATAAATCAAAAATAATGTTTTTTCCTCTTCGTTCAATGTCCTCAATTTTTTTTCCAACAATTTCTTTTTTAAATTTCTCAAAACTTAATTTTTTTGCCATCTGGGGAAAATCTGTCCAAACATCAAGAAAGGTTCTTTTCAAAACCACTTTTTTTAAATCTCTAATAATTGTTTCAACTTCAGGTAATTCTGGCATTTTAAAAAAGGGTTTTTGTTTTTATTTCTTTTTCAATCTTTTTTTCAAAACCAATATTTTTTATTTTTTCAATCAAACTATTAAACTGATACTTCTTTAAAACCTCAATTGCTTTTTCTTTGTCAAATTTTTTCCACAAACATTGATTTAAATCAAATTCAATATCCACATTATTTTCTAACTCAACTAAAGACTTAGATAGAAAAGCTTTTTCTTTATTTTCTCTCAATTTTTCCAATAATTTCTTATCTAAAGAAAGATTGGTCTCGCTTTCGATTTTATTATATAAATTTTCCAAACTGCCAAACTCTTTAATTAATTTTAAAGCAGTTTTTTCTCCAATACCAGCAATCCCTGGCACATTGTCAGTAGGATCGCCCTTTAGGGCTTTAAAATCAACTAACTGTTCAGGGCTTAACTGATATTTTTCTTTAATTTTTTCTTGATTATATAAAATAACATCTTTCACTCCTTTTTTTAAAAGATAAACCGCTGTCTGGGGATTGACTAAACAAAGGGAGTCAGTATCTCCAGTTAAAATGATAATTTCAAGATCTTTTGATTTTTTAATAACCTGAGAAACAATGGTGGCAATAATATCGTCTGCTTCAAAACCCGGTTTTTCAAAAATCGGAATATTAAAAAAAGTTAAAATTTCTTTAAGTTTGGGCAATTGTTCTTTGATACCTTCTGGGGTTGGCGGTCTTTTAATTTTGTATTCTTTAAATTTTTGGTGGCGAAAAGTAGGACCGGGTAAATCAAAAGTGGCGGCCAAATAATCGGGTTGAAACTGGGAAACCACTTTTAAAAAAACCAACAAAAATCCATAAACCGCATTAATTAATTCTCCGTTTTTGGTAGTTAAGGGGGGGAGAGCATGGAAAGCTCGATGGACAACGGAATTAGAATCAATAATAATTAATTTTTTTTCTCTATTCATTGTTTTAAATTTTTTAGTAATATATTTTTTGGTAAATTTTGGGAATTATTTTCTCTAATTTTTCCAAAATCACTCTCAAAAAGAATCTTGCGTTTATTTTTGCTAATAAATTCAAATTTTAAAATTAAGGTCTCTTTGGGTAAAATTTTACTGATACGATCAGCCCATTCAACAGCAACAATATTTTTGGGATCAGAAATTATTTTTCTCCATCCCAAATCTAAAATTTCTTTTGGTTTTGAGATTCTGTAACAATCAATATGATAAAAATTCTTAAATCTCAAATCTTTAATCTTAAATTTTTTCATAATAACGAAGGTGGGACTTAAAATTTTTTCTTTAATGCCTAGACCTTGAGCAAATCCTTGCAAAAAAGTGGTTTTACCGGACCCCAAACTTCCCTCTAAACCAATTAAAAAAGCCTTTTTAATTTCTTTTTGCTGATAGAAATTTTTGGCTAAAATTTTTTTTGCCAAATTTTTGGCAATTTTTTTGGTTTGAGAATTGTTATTGGTATAAAAACATTTGACCATTTTTTAAAAATAAGTTAATCTAAAGTAACAATATTTATATAATAGCATATTTTATATTTATGGAAACTCCAAAAATTACAGGCGAAGTAACAATTTCTCAAGAAAGAATAACAGAAATTCAAAACGAAGCAAAGAATATATCAGAACTGGAAGAAAAAATTAAAAAATCTTTGAATGCGTCGGCTACTGAGTTGCTTGAGATTATCTTGGTAGGGGCTATTTATCTTAATTCTTCTGATATTCATATTGAACCAACAGAGGAAAATGCAAAAATAAGAATCAGGGTTGATGGAGTACTCCATGATTTAATAATTTTAGATCTCCAAATATACAAAACTCTTGTTTCCAGAATAAAATTACTTTCTCATTTAAAGTTAAATGTAACCAACCGGCCTCAAGACGGTCGTTTTACTATTTTAATGGCTGAAACAACAATTGAAATAAGAGTCTCAACTCTTCCAGCAGAATATGGCGAAACAATAGTGTTAAGAATTCTTAATCCTAAAAATCTAATAGAAATAGAAGCCTTAGGATTACGAAAGGATTTAGTAGAAATATTTGAAAAAGAAATCAAAAGACCAAATGGCATGATTATTGTTACTGGTCCTACCGGTTCAGGAAAAACAACCACTCTTTACGCTATCTTAAAAAGAATAAACAGTCCCGAAATAAAAATTATTACTATTGAAGATCCTGTTGAATATCATCTTAAAGGACTGGCCCAAACTCAAGTTGATCCGACTAGGGGCTACACTTTTGCTTCCGGATTAAGATCTATTATGCGCCAAGATCCGGATGTGATTTTGGTTGGTGAAATTAGAGATTTAGAAACAGCCGAAATTGCTTGTCAGGCGGCTTTAACTGGCCATTTGGTTTTTTCTACTTTACACACTAATGATGCGGCCGGCGCAATTGCTCGTTTAATTGACCTAGGAGTTAGGCCCATTTCTATTGCTCCGGCTATTAATATGGTGGTGGCGCAAAGATTACCAAGAAAAGTTTGTAAAAACTGCGTAGAATTTGCTCCTCCTTCTCCTCTTCAATTAAAGAAAATAAAAAGCGGTTTATCCAATGTTAAAAAGGAAATTCTTCCTCCTTCTTTTTTTGATCAAAAAATTAAAATACCAATTGCCAAAGGTTGCAAGAATTGCAACAATACCGGCTATCGTGGCCGAATAGGAATATATGAAACTTTTTTAGTTGACGACGAAATGGAAAAATTTATTTTAACTTCGCCATCAATTGTTGCTATGAGAGAATTGGCAATAAAAAAGGGAATGATTTTAATGCAACAAGATGGTTTAATTAAAGTTTTAGAAGGAATTACAACAATTGAAGAAGTAGAAAGAGTGGCTGGCGAATAAAAAATGACTTTCGAGCTGGGGGCCCTTAGGTACTGTGACGCAAAGTTTAGAGTCTTTCCGAGGAGTAACCCAGCCAGAGCCAGATTATCCGAAGACTAAGAAAAACTCCCTGCCCCCAGCTCGAAAGTCATTATGCTTCTATTATAACAAATAGTTAAATTTTTGTCAATAGATGGTTTGGTTGAAGTTAAAAATTGCAATAATCTGCTCTTTTTTGCTTTTTCTCCCCCTAAATGTTATTTTAGCAGAAAATCTCCTAATTGTTGAGGTTCAAATTGCTGGCGATAACTCAAACAATGATTATATTAAAATATATAATCCCCAAAATCAAGAAATAGATATTTCTGGTTATAAATTGAGGAAAAGATCTTCTACTGGAAGCGAATCTTCAATCAGAGTTTTTCCCACCGGAAGCAAAATTTCAGCCAATGGTTTCTTTATTTGGGCAAATTCCCAAAATAATTATTATCTAAAAATCAATGCCAATAGTTGGAGCAGCGCTACCTTGGCCAAAAACAATAGTCTCGCCTTGTTAAATCCGGAAGGAAAAATTATTGATGCCTTGGCTTGGGGAGAAAGTCAAAATCCATTTTTAGAAGGCCAGCCATTTTTAGAAAATCCCGGACCTAATCAACAATTAAAGAGAAAAGAAATAAACGGTATTTATCAAGACACAAATAACAATAGCCAAGATTTTTTCATTTTTCCAAAAACAGAATCAAAAATAGAAGATATTGAAGATTTTTCAACCACCACCAAGGAAAAAATTCAAGAAAATCAAACCACTACTCAAGAAAACCAAACTACTAGCGATGAAAAAAAATTATTAGAAAATGTTGTTAATTACCCTTCAGGAATTTTTTTTAATGAAATTTTACCCAACACACCTTTAGATCAAAGAGACGAAGAAAAAGAATATATTGAAATTTTTAATGAAAATGATTTTGAAGTTGATTTAACAAATTGGAAAATAGAAGATATAATGGGTAAAAAAAATACTTTTCTCTTATCCAAGGGAACAAAAATTAAAGGGAAAAGTTTTTTAGTTTTTTACCGACCAGAAACAAAAATTACTTTAAACAACGATGAGGATGGTTTAAATCTTTTAGATCCCAATGGAAAAATTGTTGATACAGTTGTTTTTCAAAAAGCACCAAGAGGAAAATCTTACAACAAAACAAAAAATGGTTGGACCTGGAGTGATTATTTAACTCCTGGTTCAGAAAATGTGGTTTTAGAAAAAGAAAGAGAAAGAAAAGAAGAAACCTCCTTTAATCAAGATCAAAATTTAATTGAAAAAAATTCCGAAAAAGAACCTATAAAGGCATTAGCAGAAGTGGAACAATTTTCGCCAAAAGGAAAAAATTCTCTTTTTCCTCTAATTATTGCCTTTACAATTTCATTATTTTCTGGAATAATAATCTTGATTTTGAAAAATAAAATAAAAAAGGGTTCTCCCTAAATTAATTATAACATAAATAATACAAAAATAAAAATTTTTTATTACATATCATATGAGCGGGCATTCTCATTGGGCAGGAATTAAACACAAAAAACAATTAGCCGACCTTCAAAGAGGAAAGGTTTTTTCCAAATTAGCCAGAGAAATTGAAATAGCCGCCAGGAATGGAAAAGACCCAGAAATGAATCCTAAATTAAGAATGGCAATTGAAAAGGCAAAAGAAGCAAAAATGCCTTCAGAAAATATTGAAAGAGCGATTAAAAGAGGGTGCGGAGAATTAACCGGTGAAAAACTGGAAGAGATATTGTTTGAGTCCTATGGTCCTGGCAATATCGCTATTATTATTGAAGGTATTACTGACAATAAAAACCGCACTCTAAATGAGATAAAACAAATTTTAAATCAAAACAATGGCAAATTAGTCAGTGAAGGAGCGGTTAAATGGATGTTTGAAAGAAAGGGGTGTATTACGGTTAATTTACAATTTTCAATTTCCAATTTTCAAAACAAAGAAAACTTAGAAATGGCGGCAATAGAAGCCGGAGCGGAAGATATTTATTGGCACAATGATATTTTAGATGTTTATACAAAAGTGGAAGATTTAGAAAAAGTCAAAAAAAATTTAGAAGAAAGAGGTATTAAAGTGGAATCTTTCTCTTTGGATTGGGTGCCAAAAGAAGAAATTGAGGTTGATGAAAAAACTAAAGAAAGTTGCCAAAAACTTTTTGAAGCCTTAGATGAAAATGAAGCGGTCCAGGAAATATATTCTAATCTAAAAATTTAAAAATGAAAAAAAATTCTAAAAAAAGAAAAAAAACTAATCACCTATACGCTAAGGGAAGGCGATTTGAATATCAGGCAATATCAATTTTAAAAAAAATGGGCTTTCAGGTGGTATTTCGCACTCCCCGTTCTCGTGGCTTATTTGACATTTTTGCTCTTCGAGGTAATCCTTTGACAAAAAAATTAGAAGAAGCCAGATACATTCAAGTTAAAGCCTCCCGTTCTCCTTTTCCTATAAAAACCATTGTTCCGAAAAAAGAGAGAGAAAAAATAATCAAAAATAAAGAAATGGTTATTTTGGGCAAAAAGACTTTTTATGAAATTTGGGTAAGAAGATTAAACAAAAAATGGGATATTTATCGTTTGAATTGGGTTTCTAAAGAGTTTGAATTTTTTCCCAAAAGCCAAAAAATCTTTTTTTCCTCGTGTCAAGCAATTTAGGTAGGACACCGAAGCAAATCTTGTTCTGCAATATATTTTGACACCAATTCATCCTGGGCAGAAAGAAATTAAAGAAATTCTTGTAAAGCCTTAATTTCATTCCGGTAAAGATCATTTAAGAAGCCTCACTCTTTAAATGAGATTAAGTTTTAATTATTTTTAAGCTGACCTTTATCCCATTTTACTTCAAATATTTCGGTGTCATTTTATATTGCAGAACCAATACCTTTTCAGTTAGATTTTAGCATGTTAAATACGTCCTCTTGACAAGGGTTTTTGAAAAATTATAATGACCAATAGATTAGAAAAAAGTCCTTGTTTTTAAACAAGGAGACAAGGTCGAAGAAAAATTAATTATAAAATTAAAATTAAATAAATTATGGTTTACGACGAGGACATTTTTGATGTAGTTAATCAAGAAGAAGATGAATTACCAGAAGAAACAAGTGATGAAGAGATGCCAGAAGATGAATTTGAAGATCTTGAGGAAGATTTTGAAGAATAAAAACAGTCCCCTAAGGGGGATTGTTTTTTATTGTTTTTGTTCTATTTTGACTAAACAATATCTTTTTTTGCCGGCTCTTAACAAAATTTCTGAATTTTCAAAATCCTCTTCTTTGACAATGAAATTAGGATCAGTAATTCTTTTTCTATTTAAATATGCCCCTCCCTGAATAATTAATCTTTTTCCTTCGCTGCTTGACTTAACTAACTGAGCCAAAAACAACAATTTTGATAACAAAATTCCTTTTTTTATCTCTGACTGCGAAACAAAAAAAGTGGGTAAAGAAACTTTTTCTCTTTTAGCTGTTTTTTGACCAAAAAGAACTTGGGAAGATTTTTTAGCTTCTCGCGCCATTTTTTCACCGTGAACAATTTTGGTTGTTTCAAAAGCTAAAATCTCTTTGGCTTTTTTAATTTCATTTCCTTTTAGGTTGGCTAATTTATCTATTTCTTCTGGTGGTAAAAAAGTGAACAAAAAGAGAAACCTTTTAACATCGCGATCATCAACATTGATCCAGTATTGATAATAATCAAAAACTGAAGTAAGGTTTTTATCTAACCAAATCGCTCCTTTTTCTGTTTTTCCCATTTTTTTTCCTTCAGCGGTTGTAATTAGAGGAAAAGTAATTCCATAAGCATTTTTATTTTCTAATTTTTTGATTAATTCAATACCAGCGACAATATTGCCCCATTGATCAGATCCGCCCATTTGAACCAAACAATTGTAATTTTTAAATTGATACCAAAAATCATAGGCTTGAAGCAACTGATAATTAAACTCTAAAAAAGATAATCCTTTTTCTAATCTTGCTTTTATTCCTTCGTGGCTGAGCATGCGGTTTACCCGAAAATGAACGCCAAAATCACGAAGAAATTCTATATAATTTAATTTCACCAACCAATCGGCATTGTTTAAAAGTAAAGCCTGGTTTTGGCTAAAATCTAAAATTTTTGAAACTTGCTTTTTAATTAAAGAAATGTTTTTTTTAATTGTTTGAAAACTCATTAAAGGACGGGCTTTATCTTTACCACTGGGATCGCCAATTAATCCGGTGCCGCCACCAGCCAGAAAAATTGGTAAATGGCCAAATTTTTGGGCCCAAGCCATTGTCATTAGAGAAAGTAAATGACCAATATGTAAGCTGGGAGCGGTGGGATCAAAGCCAATATAAAAAGTGACTTTTTCTTTTTCAAATAGTTTTTTTACTTCTTTTTCATTGGTTACCTGCTCAACAAATCCCCTTTCTTTTAAAATCTGGTAAAAATTTTTTTCTTTCATAAAAATAATTGGAAAATAAAGCAAGATTTTTTCTTAGATTATATCTTATCATAAAAAATATCGCTAAAAATTGCAAATTTTAAAAAGATTGATTAAAATAAAAAATATAAGTAAAAATTATGGCGGAAAGAAAAATTAACCGAACAATTTACCAAAAAAAGAAAAGGTGGCGATGGCTTTTTTTTATTTTTAATTCTTTTTTATTAATTGTTTTTTTGTCGCTTTGTCTTGTCCTTGGAGTTTTTATTTATTACGCCAAAGATTTGCCCCGACCAGAAAAATTTACTGAAAGAGAACTCTTTCAATCTACTAAAATTTATGACAGAAGCGGAAAAATATTGCTGTATGAAATTTTTGGCGAAGAAAAAAGAACTTATCTTTCTTTAGATAAGATATCGAATTATTTAAAAAAAGCCGTTATTGCCACTGAAGACGCTAATTTTTATCGCCACAAAGGTCTTGATTTTAAAGCCATTGTTAGGGCTCTTTTAATAGATTTTAAAATTGGCAAATTTACTTATGGCGCTTCAACCATTCCTCAACAATTAATTAGATCAACCTATCTTAGCGTCAAAAAAACACCGGAAAGAAAAATTAAAGAAGTAATTTTGACTTTGGAATTGGAAAGACGTTATTCAAAAGATCAAATTTTTGAGTGGTATTTAAATCAAATTCCTTTTGGAAGAAATGCTTACGGGGTAGAGGCGGCTGCTCAAGTTTATTTTGAAAAATCTGCTTTTGACCTTTCTTTAGGAGAGGCTGCTACCTTAACGGCTTTAATTAAAGCACCCAGTTATTATTCTGATGAAAATAATTTTGAAAAATTATTAGAAAGAAGAAATTTTGTTTTAGAAAGAATGTTTAAAGAAAATTTTATTAACAAAGAAGAATTAGAAAACTCTAAAAAAGAACCTTTAAACATTGTCAAAGAAAAATATCAAATTAAAGCCCCTCACTTTGTGATGTATGTGAAAGATTATTTAATTGAAAAATATGGAGAGAATTTTTTAAAAGAAAAAGGATTAAAGGTTTATACCTCTTTAGATTGGGAATTGCAAGAATTGGCAGAAAAAATTGTTAAAGAAGGAGCAGAAAAAAACAAAGCCTATAATGCTCATAATGCTGCTTTAGTCGCTATTAATCCCAAAAACGGTGAAATTTTGGCAATGGTGGGATCAAAAGATTGGTATGCTACCAGTTCTTACCCGGCAAATTGTACTCCGGGGAAAAATTGTTTGTTTGAACCTTATCCTAATGTTGCTTTGCGGGGCAGACAGCCAGGGTCCGCTTTTAAACCTTTTGTGTATCTTACTGCTTTTGAAAAAGGTTATGATGACAAAACAGTAGTAGTTGATGAACCTACTTGTTGGCCCAGCGGAAACAAAGAATGGTGTCCTCAAAATTATGATGGTCTTTTTCGTGGTCCAGTTACTCTTCGTCAAGCCCTTGCCCAGTCATTGAACATTCCTTCGGTCAAGGTTTTAGATAGTTTAGCCGGTTTAAACGATAGTATTAAAAACGCTCAAAAATTTGGCATTACCACTTTGACTGATCCGAAAAAATATGGATTAGCCATTGTTTTAGGAGGAGCAGAAGTTAAATTGTTAGATATGGTTTCTGCTTATGGCGTTTTTGCCACTGAGGGTATGGCTATTTCGCCTGTTTCTATTTTAAAAATTGAAGATACGAAAGGAAATGTAATAGAAGAAAACAAAACCACTCCCAAAAGAGTGATTGATGCTGAACCAGTTAGAATTTTAAATAGTATTCTTTCTGATAATGAAGCTAGAGCTCCAATTTTCGGCTCACGATCTTGGTTGTATTTTGAAAACTATCAAATAGCTGCAAAAACCGGAACTACTGAAAATTGGAGAGATGCTTGGACAATCGGTTATACGCCTTCTATCGTGGTAGGTGTCTGGGTAGGCAATAACGATAACACACCAATGAATGGAGTAATAGCAATAGTGGTAGCAGGTAAATTATGGCATGATTTTATGGAAAAAATTCTCCCCAAATTGCCTAAAGAGAATTTTACTAATTATTAATTAAAATTAATGGAAAAAAATAATAATTTTCCTTCAGTCTATTATATTTTTAACCCTATTCAGTTTAAAGAGTTTGGTTATTATTTTTTTAAAGGAGAGGGTTTTTATTATCGGTATCAAATGACAAAAAAATTGTTTTATAAAAGCATTTATATCCCTTTTGGCCCTAATTGTTTAACAAAAGAGGGTTTTAATAATTTTTTAACACATATAAAATCTTTCAATTTTACAAAACTAGTAATTGATTTACCGATGATCTATAACAGAACAGAAGCATATAATATAATCCAGAAACTAAAAAAAATGCGATTCAAAGAAATTCCTTATATTCATCAAGACGAAGAAACAATTATTTTACTAAAAAACCAGTTTCACCCAAAAAGTAAGGTAATGAACAAAATTCGACATGGCCTAAAATTTGTTAATATAATCGTGAAAGACCAAATAAACGACCCAGAAATTGATAAAATTTATAATATCTATCTATATTCATCTGCGCGGATTGGTTTTCAACCAAAAACAAAAGATGTATTTAAAAAACTTTCCGAAAACTCACTTGTTTCGCTTGCTTATAATAAAAAAACAAATGAAATAGAGGGTTTTGTTTTTGGTTATGTCTTTGAGGCAAACCAAGACATTTTAGAGTCAGGGGTTAAAAAAATTCTTCTTATAGTTTTCACCGCCCTTTCAGAAACTGGAAGAACTTCAAAAATCGGGCATGCAATTCATTATTTTTTATTTAAAGAAGCATTTGAAAATTGGGGTATTGAAATTATTGACTTTCATGGAGCAAGTAGGACGAAAAATAGAAAATATCTTGAGTTTAAAAAAGATTGGGATGGTCAATTTTATTCTCTCCCAGGAAGTTTTAAAAATTTTTTTTATTTTAAAAATTTTTTAATCTCTTTAACTAACTGTTTTGGTGTATATTGAGTTTTTATTAAATAAGCCTTCACTCCCAGAGCAAAGGCTTGTTTTTTTGTTTTTGGTTCGTCGTAGTTTGAAAAGGCAATAATCGGAATATTTTCTATATTGGGTAAATTTTTTATTTTTTCTAAAAAAGAAATGCCATTTTCTTTTGGCAATAAAATATCCAACAATATAAGATCTGGTTTGTTATCTTTTAGATAATTTATTCCTTCTTCACAAGAAAAAGCCAAATACGTTTCAAAACCGTCTTCTAAAAGTTTCTCTTTATACATTTCAGCCAAAATTTTTTCGTCTTCAACAATTAAAATTCTGGCCATATTTTTTATATTTTATCAAACTTAAAATCCTTGTCAACTATCGCACAACTGTAAGACAAGGGAAATAATGGTTGTTAAAAGAAAAAAAGAGTTAAAAAAGTTGTTTTTGTTTCTTTGATTGTCTTTTTTAATAACAAAAATTTGGAAAATTAAAAATTTTTTGTTCAATTTTGCTCAAAGGTAAAAATGTTGACAATTTTTTGAAATTAATTAATTTAGTAATTGAGGGGGTGCGGGCTATATGCCCTAAGGACGCGGTCGTTACTGAAGGAGGTTTAAAGCAGCTGCCTGAGGGATGTCCGACCTCAGGGAATTCAATTAAACCAAATTCAGTAAGACTGCCCCCTCATTAAAGATAGCTAAATTTTTTTAGCTATTTTTAATTTCTAAATTTTTTGCTATAATAAATATATGAGCAAAACAAATAAAAAATTTAAATATAAAATTGCTGTTTCTGGAGCCGCCCAGATCTCTCATTGTTGTCAAGGCATTAAAGAAATTTCAAAAGAGATTGGTAGAGAAATTGCCAGACAAAATTGTGTTTTAATTACCGGCGCTACAACCGGCGTTCCCTATTTTGCTGCCTTAGGTTGTAGTGAAATCGGCGGGTTTAATGTTGGTTTTTCTCCAGCCATTTCTGAAGCCGCCCATTTAAAAACCTACAAACTACCCTTAGAACCTTTTGATGTAATGATTTATACTGGTTCCGATTATGTGGGTAGAAATATTATTATGACCAAGTCGGCTGATGGGGTTATTATCATTTGTGGCAGAATGGGCACTTTGCATGAATTTGCTACTGCCTTTGAAATTCAAAAACCAATCGGTGTCTTGGAAGGAACAGGTGGAACAGCCGACAAAATCAAACAAATTGCTACTGGTCCTTATCGTGGAGTTAAAAAAATTGTTTTTGAAAAGGATCCAAAAAAAATAGTAAGGAAACTTATTGGAATGATTGAAGAAGAAAAGAAAAAAAATTCTAAAATTTTATAGTTTTTACAAAGGTCGAAAAATTTTAATTTAATAATTTTTTTAAAAATATGCCATTTGAACAAATTCCTATGCCATTGCCGGAAAAACCAAAAGAAAAATCTCTTGAAGAAAATAACAAAGAAAATATTATTGAGGTGACTCAGGGGGTAGGAGGAAGAAAGCGGAGTTCGGAAGAAATAGAAAAATATAAAAGAATAAGAGAAGAAATTACAAAAGAAAAAGAAATAAGAGAAAGGTTAGAAAGAGGAGAATTGATTTCCCAAGAAGAAGCTGCCTTTTTAAGAGAAAAAGAAATGTTACGAAGGAGCAAAGAAGAAAAAGAGGCAGTGACTGAGTCAGAAAAAAAAGAAGAAAAAGAGGCAGTGACTGAGTCAGAAAAAAAAGAAGAAAAAGAAGAAAAAAAAGAAAAAGAAATAAGAGAAAGGTTAGAAAGAGGAGAATTGATTTCCCAAGAAGAAGCTGCCTTTTTAAGAGAAAAAGAAATGTTACGAAGGAGCAAAGAAGAAAAAAGAGAGGAAGAAGAACCTAAAGCAGAGGCAAAGGAAGAAGAAAAAACAAATGAAAAAATTTTAGCTGAAAAAAGAGAGATTTTTGCCAAGTCAGAAATAGAAAAGAAAGAAATTCTTGAAATGATTAAAAAAGCAAAGGCAGAGAAGTTAGTTAACGAGATAAAATTAGAAGACTGGGAGACAATAAATAATTTAAAAGAAAAAAAGAACTTGTCGCCTGGCGAGGAAAAGGCTTTAAAAGAGGTGATAGAAAGGAAAATGGCGCTGATTAAGTATTTAGAATTAAAAGATCCCAATTCTAAAAACAGAGGAGAAGAAGTATATGAAAAGGTTGTTGAACACAAAAAGATCAAAGAAGAATATTTGAAATCTTTAGCCAAATACCGGGCTGATCTTTATGAAAAAACATTGCAGGAAATAGAGAAATTAGGTCTTTCAGAGAAAGAGGCTGATAAATTAATGCGCCAAAGAATGGAAGAAATTATTAAAACAACAGTAGTGAGCGAGGCAAACAACCTTTATGAATTAAGAACTAAAATCAAATTGGAAGCAAAAAAGGATGCCTCTTTTTTGGAAAAAGCATGGAAGGCAGCCGGTAAAAGCGCGGAGTGGTACAGAAAATTGCCTTTAAAATATAAATTGGCGATGTCAGCCGGTTTGTTCGCTGGCGGAATTGGAGCCGGCGCAATTGGCGGAGTGGCCGGTTTATCTTTGGCAACTGGAGTAATTGGTGGTCGTTGGTTTCAACGCATTTTTGGCGGAGCAGCCACTGTCGTGGCAGTTGAGGGTTTTATGAAGCATTTCCAGGAAAAAAGATTAGAAAAGAAAACTATTAAAAATTTTGCCGATAAATTATCTGAAAAGATAAAAAATAATGATAAAGAATTGGATAAAAAGTTATTTGAATTAATAGGTAAAAAGAAGAAACAAAAAATTACTCGCTATATTGTGGCTGGCACAGCCGGTGTTGTTGTAGGAACTGGTTTATTAGGCAAAGTAATTAATTGGGGAAGTGAAAAGATCGGTATTGGCAAGTCAATTAGAGAAGCAGTAGAAAAAATTGGTATTTCCAAACCAAAAATTAGCCCTGATCTAACGAAGGTATTATCAATGCCTGATTATGAACCACCACTAGGAGAAGAGATGTCTGCTTATGAACCATCAGTAGCACCAGGAGAAGAGATGCCGGCATATGAAGCGGTCAAAGGCGGACCCCAGATTGCTCAAAAAGGAGATTCGGTTTGGAAAATTATTGGCCGACAATTAGAAGAGCGCTATGATGAAAAATTTGCCAGGCTTGATGAGGCAAGAAAAACATATATTATTGATGCCTTAAAAGACAAAGTAGCGGCTAATCCGGAAAAATTTGATTTAACTGATATTGATAAAATTAAGGCAGGCAAAAGTTATGATTTCTTGCCTAGCAGCAAAATGGAAATAGATAGGATATTTGAGGAGGCTGGCAATTTAAAGAGAAATCAATTAGAATCAATTCTTGAGAATAATGAAAAAATAGAAAATTGGCTTAAAGCCCATCCTGGCGAAAAATTAACTACCGGAAAAATAGATGAGATTTTGTATGGTAAAAAACTACCACTAACTGAAGGTTTTATTTATGAAGCGCCTTCAGGAGAAGGATTTCTAGAAGAGGAAGTCAACGAAGAAAAATTAGCAAGAGAGGAATTTGCCGAAGAAAAATTGTCGGGCCAAGAAATTGCTGAAGATGAATTTCCAGGCGAAGAAGTGCCGACTGAAACGGTTGAAACAATGCCAGAGGAAAAAAAATGGTCTCTAGAAACAGAAAAACAGATTGAAGAAGCAATGAAATATAACGAAATGACTCATATAAAAACAATTGGTTTTACGGAAGGTGAATATGAAGCAATCAAGAATTTTAAAATTGGGAGATTGTTAGAACTTATTCCTTCACGAGAGGAAGCCTGGAATAATTGTTCGCTTGATGAATTTCTTAAAATAAAAAAAGAAATTCCCCACGATGGTTTTTATGGTACTCGGGAGTTTTATAAACACATTAAATTGGCCGAATTAATTCGCAGTTATCACCCAGGTAATTGGGTTAAGGAAATGACGGTTAAAGAATTTTTGCAAAGATTTGGGCCTAAAGAAATTTTATAAAATTAATTTTTTCATATGAATAAAAAATTAAACACTTCAAATATTATTACCGAACTGGGTTTGTCTGATTTGCCAAGAACCACTCAATTAAAACTTTTAACCCAAATGACTGAATCGGTTTTAAAAAGAATTACGGTTGAGGTATTGGAAAAATTGTCTGAAGAAGACAGAAAAGAGTTTGAAAAAATTCAAGAAAAAGGAGATACTGAGGCAATGGATAAATTTTTAAAAGAAAAAATAGCTAATTATGAAGAAATAGTTGAGGGAATTGTCGCTGATTTTAAAGAAGAAATGAAAAAAACAATTGCTAGTTTAAAATCCAAAAATATTTAATTTTTGAGACTATTTGTTAAATCTCTAATTTGAGCGGCTCTTTCAAAGTCAAGATTTTTGACTGCTTCTTTCATTTCTTTTTCTAATAATTTTTTATCTTTAATTATCCAGAGTTCTGGAGATATTTCTTTCTCTTTTTTGCCAAAAAGCCATTCTCTAATTGGTTTAAAGACCGGCTGAGGAGTTATTTTGTGTTTGAGATTGTATTCTTTTTGGATTTTCCTTCTCCGATTTATTTCTTGAATTGCTAATTTCATTGATTTGGTAATTTTCTCAGCGTATAAAATAATTTTTCCTTCCGGATGTCGGGCTGCTCGGCCCATCATTTGAATTAAGGTAGTTTCTGATCTTAAAAATCCTTCTTTGTCAGCGTCTAAAATGGCAATTAAACTAACTTCTGGTAAATCTAACCCCTCTCTTAAAAGATTAATACCAATTAGAACATCATATTTGCCTTCTCTTAAATTTTTTAAAATTTCCGGCCTTTCTAAGGTTTTAACTTCAGAATGAAGCCATTGGCAAGAAATTGCCTTTTCTTTTAGAAAATCGCTTAATGCCTCAGCCAACCTTTTTGTAAGAGTCAAAACCAGCACCCTTTCTTTTTTCTTAATTCTTTTTTCAATTTCATCAATTAAATCTTTTACTTGATTTTTAATCGGTCTAATTTCAATTTCCGGTTCTAAAAGGCCAGTGGGCCTGATTAATTGCTCAACAATAAATTTTTTTCCCGCTTTTCTCTTTTCATAATCGTCAGGCGTGGCTGAAACATAAATAATTTTTTTAATTTTTTTATTAAATTCTTCAAAAGTTAAAGGCCGGTTATCAATGGCTGAAGGCAATCTAAAGCCATATTCAATTAAAGTCTTTTTTCTCGCTCGGTCTTGGTTTGCCATTGCTCTTAGTTGAGGCAAGGTAAGATGGGACTCGTCTATAAAAATTAAAAAGTCTTCCTGATAATAATCCAAAAGAGTAAATGGTGCTTGGCCGGGTTTTCTAAACTCCAAATGACGAGAATAGTTTTCAATACCATGACAATAGCCTGTTTCTTCAATCATCTCTAAATCATAATTGGTTCTTTGTTCTAATCTTTGGGCTTCAATTAATTTCCTTTGTTTTTTTAACACTTTTAATCTTTCTTGGAGTTCTAATTTTATATTTTCTAAAGCAATTTTTATTTTGTCTTGGGGAGTAATCCAAAAATGAGCCGGATATAATTTTGTTTCTTGAATTTGAATAAATTTAGGGGCAAGTAGTTGAGAATAATTATTCGTGAAATTCGCGGTTTTATTCGTAGATATTCGCGCAATGTAATCTCCAGAAAATTCAATTCTCAAAATTTCTTTACCGGTAACTAAATAAATATCAATAATGTTTCCCCTTACTCTGAAGGTTCCGGGTTTAAAATCAATATCATTTCTTTGATATTGAAGAGTTATCAGGTGGGACAGGAAATCTCTCCTTTTAATCTGTTGACCACTTTTAATTTCTAAGGCGACTTTTTGGTAATTTTCTGGTGAACCAATATTATAAATACAAGAAACTGAAGCGCAGACAACAACATCTTTTCTGGTTAAAACATCTTGGACTGCCCAATGCCTTAATTTATCAATTTCTTCATTTATTTTGGCATCTTTTTCAATATAGGTGTCGGTTTGGGGAATATAGGCTTCTGGTTGGTAATAATCATAGTAAGAAACAAAAAAATGAACGCCATTTTCCGGAAAGAATTCTTTGAACTCCTGGTAAAGTTGAGCGCAAAGGGTTTTATTAGGAGAAATAACTAAAGCTGGTTTTTGGAGTTTTTCAATGACATTAGCCATCAAAAAAGTTTTGCCACAACCGGTCACCCCCAACAAAACATGATGTTTTTGATTGGTTTTTAAATTACTCACCAGTTTATTTACTACCGTTTTTTGGGCAGGCGTTGCTTTAAATGGCGCTTTTAATTTAAACATTTTTTTGCTAAATTAAAGATAATGAATTTGTATTCTTTGAAAGAAATTTTAAAAAAGATTCTTCCCAAAAACTTTTTGACCGCCTATCATTTTATTTTAGCATTTTGTGGTGCTTTATTTTATAGATTTCCCTCTAGAAAAATTAAGGTTATTGGCGTTACCGGCACTAATGGCAAAACAACCGTGACAGAAATGATTGCTAAAATTTTGGAAGAAGGAGGTTATAAAGTTGCTCTAATGAACTCTGTCCGTTTTAAAATTGGCGACCAAACAAAAGATAATTTGTTAAAAATGACAATGCCTGGCCGTTTTGTCATTCAGAAATTTCTCAGAAAAGCGGTTAGGGCTGGCTGCCAATATTTTATTTTAGAAGTGACCTCAGAAGGCATTAAACAACATCGCCATCGATTTATTAACTTTGAGGCAGCCATATTTACCAATTTAAGTCCAGAACATATTGAGTCACACGGCGGTTTTGAAAAATACCGGCAAGCCAAAGGCAAACTTTTTAAGATTACAAAAAACATTCATATTATTAACAACGATGATCCCCATGCCCAATATTTTCTTCAATTTAGAGCCAAGACAAAATATTTATATCAAATGTTAAATAAAAATCAAGAATCAAAAATTACTGTTGTTAACTCAAAATCGGAAGTTTTAAAAGAAATAAAAATTCCCGAAATTAAGTTAAATTTATGGGGCGATTTTAACATTTATAATGCTTTAGCCGGAATTTCTTTTGGTTTGTCTCAGGGAATTAATTTGGAAACTTCCAAAAAGACTTTGGAGAACTTTATGGGCGTGCCTGGAAGAATGGAATTGGTGATTGATCAACCTTTTAAAGTTTTTGTTGATTATGCTTTTACTCCCAATGCCCTTCAGAAAGTGTACGAGACGCTTTCTGTAAGCTCCAAATTCCAAAACTCAAAATCCAAAATGATTTGTGTTTTGGGTGCATGCGGTGGTGGCCGAGACAAATGGAAAAGACCAGTTTTGGGAGAAATTGCCGCAAGATATTGCAGTGAAATTATTATTACTAATGAAGATCCTTACGATGAAGATCCCTATCAAATTTTATCAATGATAAAATCTGGAATTCTTAAATCGCAATTTCCAATTTCCAATTTTTACGAAATTCTTGATCGGCGAGAAGCGATTAAAAAATCCTTAGAATTAGCAAGGCCGGGCGATATAGTCATCATTACTGGCAAAGGTTCTGAACCTTGGATGTGTTTAGCCAAAGGAAAGAAAATTCCTTGGGATGATAGAAAAATAGTTAAAGAAGAAATAGAAAAAATTTGACAAAAAGTTATTTTTGTGATATTTTCTTTATAAAAGCTCTTTAATTTTTAAAAAAGGAGGGAAGAAAGATGAAGCCAGTATATTTAAGTGAAAAACCTTTTATGGAACCAACAAAAGAAGTTTTTATTATTGTAAAAGGACCCCAGGGAGAAGAGTTTACTATTCGGCAGTGGCGAGAGGGTATAAACAAAACGATTCGGTATGAAATTCTTGATAGAAAAATGGAAGTGGCTGTGGGAAATCTTGAGTTTCAAGAAGAAGAGATAAAAAATCAGTTAAGATGGGAAAATCCCTTGATAGAAGATTGGATAATAGAAGAGTTTATTAATATTTTAAATGCTATTTTAAAAGAAGAATATGATTTTTTAAAAGAAAGGTTAGAGAGCGATTATGACTTAGAAGTTACGGAACCTAAAATGATTTCTTACGAATCTGACCATCCTTTGATATTTTATCTTGAAATCCCAGAATTTATGAAAAAGCGGATTTTTTATTGCATAGAGAAATTACTGCCAGAATACGAAGGATATTTAAAAAATTTTTTGGAAAATCACAATAAAGAAGATGATGTAATGTTGATCAAAGTGATTTGGAAATTTTTAAAAAAATAAAAGACAATGGGACAGATTTTCTGTCCCTTTTTATTTGTTTTTGTTAATTGTGTTAAAATATAGTTAATATGACTAAGCAATATCAGATTTTAGAACATCGCGCAGATTTGAAAATTAGAGTATTTGGCAAGACAAAAGAAGAAGTTTTTTTGAATGCCCTTTTCGGTATGCAAGATTGCCTGAGACCTGAATTAAAAAAACCAGAAGAAAAAACGGAAAGAGAAATCAAAATAAAATCGCCTGATTTATCGGTTATCTTGGTTGACTTTTTAAGTGAGATTTTATATCTGTCGCAAGTTAATAAAGAAATTTATAATGATGTAAAATTTTTAAAATTCTTGGATACCGAAATTGAAGCCCAACTTTTCGGCAAAAAAGTTGAAAGATTCGGCGAAGATATCAAAGCCGTCACTTATCATCAATTAGATGTTCATCAGAGGGAAGACAACATCTGGGAAGCCACAATTTTATTTGACATTTAATAACAACAAAGAACTGCTTTCTGTTATTCTGTTTTTAGGTCTTAAAAATCCCTTTTATTTTTTGAAAAATTAAGATAAAATGAGGTATCATGATTTCAAAATTTGATTTCAAAAAAATATCTGATTATCTCTGGGAAATCCCAAAAACTTTTCGGCCAGATATGCGAGTGCCAGCGAGAGCTTATGTTTCAGAAAGGATGCTAGAAGAGAGTTTTAAAGATAAATCACTTGAACAATTAGTAAATGTTGCCACTCTCCCAGGAATTCAAAAATATGCTTTAGCTATGCCTGATATGCACGAGGGTTACAGTTCATGTATTGGCGGAGTAGCAGCGATTAGGACTTCCGATGGAATAATTTCTCCTGGAATGCAAGGCTATGACGTGAACTGCGGGATGAAATTATTAATTTCAGAATATACAGAGAAAGAAATAAGGCCTTATTTAGAAAAGTTGGCAACTGTAATTCAAAAAGAGGTTCCTTCGGGTTTGGGACGAGGAAGACAAATTAAACTCTCGATAGAACAAATTGATAAGATTTTGGAAGGCGGTGCTCAAAGAATAGTTGAACAAGGTTATGGAGAAAAAGAAGATATTGAAAATTGCGAAGCCCAAGGTAGACTTCCTTGGGCTGATGCCTCGGCTGTCTCTTTACAGGCTAAAAATCGTGGCAGAGATCAAGTTGGCACTCTCGGATCGGGAAATCATTTCCTTGAACTTCAAAAGGTGGAAGAAATTTTTGACGAAAGAGTAGCTGAAGTTTTCGGATTATTCAAAGACCAGTTTGTAATCATGATCCATTGCGGCAGTCGCGGACTTGGGCACCAGGTCTGTACTGATTACTTGAGGGAATTTATCCCTCTGATGGAAAAAAAATACAAAATTCGAGTACCCGATCGGGAATTTGCTTGTGTTCCATTTAATTCGCCAGAAGGTCAAAGAGCTTTAGCTGCTTCGGCTTGCGCGGCAAATTATGCTTGGGCTAATCGTCAAATGATTGCTTATTTTGTGAGAAAAGCCTGGAAATCAGTATTGGGGGAAAAAGCTTCGCCTTTATTGGCATTATACGATGTGGCTCACAACATTATTAAAAAAGAAAAATATATAATTGATGGAAAAGAAATTGAAGTGGCAGTTCATCGAAAAGGCGCAACCCGGGCTTTTCCTCCTGGGCATCCGGAAATACCAGAAAAATATCGCTTAGTTGGTCAGCCAGTTTTGATTCCCGGTTCAATGGGCACTGCCTCTTATGTTTTAGTTGGCACAAAAGACGGCGAAGCAGCTTTTTATTCCACAGCTCATGGCGCGGGCAGAACAATGTCGCGACACGCCGCGACAAGAAAAATTTCTGGCAAGGAAGTGGTAGAAAGTTTAGAGGCAAAAGGCATTATTGTTAAGTGTTATTCTTTTAGAGGCATTGCCGAAGAGGCGCCTACTGCCTATAAAAACATTGACGAAGTGATAGAAGTGGTCCACCAAGCCAAACTTTCAAAAAAGGTTGTCAAATTAATTCCTTTGGCAGTTATTAAAGGAGAATAATTTATGTTTGAAACAAGAGTTAATCTAAAACATTTATTAGAGGATTTGAGAGACGGTTATGGTTTGCCCATTGAAGAAATTATTTTAACTGAGTTAATTGCTAATTCTTTAGATTCCAAAGCCTCGCGGATTGAGATTTTTCTTTTGCCAGAAAAAAATCAATTTATTATTCAAGATAATGGCCAAGGGATGCGAAGAGAAAAAATTAAAGAATATCATGATATTGCTGCCACCACCAAGATGAGAGGAAAAGGTATTGGTTTTGCCGGCGTGGGCGCAAAATTGTCTCTTTTGGTGGCTAAATCAGTCGTTACTGAAACAAAAGGCGGTTATGGTTCAAGATGCGCCACTCAATGGTATTTAAGCAAAGACAATCGGGCGCCTTGGAAATTCATTCCTTTTTCCGGCAGCTTGCCTTATTCGCGAGGCACGCGGGTACAAATAGAGTTTTTCAAATCAGATTTTCCTCTTTTGTCTTTTGATTTTATTTTTCAGGCAATTAAAAAACATTATTATCCTCTTTTAGATTTTCAATTTAATCAATCTGTCCTTAAACAAATTTATAAAAGAGGAGTGGAATTTTTTATTAATGGCCAAAAATTAAATTTAGAAAAAAATTCTCATTGCGATTTTCAAAAAAATTTTAAAATTATTTTTGGCAAAAGAGAGAAAAAATTGGCCGGTTTTGGTTATTTAGCAAGATCAAAAGAAGATTTGCAAAATTTTTCCGGCATTGCCATTTCTACTTTTGGCAAGGTAATAAAATGGGGCTGGGATTGGTTAGGTCTTTTTCCCAAATCGCCTTTTAAAATCTGGGGATTGGTGGAAGTGCCGGCTTTGGCTGAAATTTTAACGACCAATAAAAACGATTTTTTGAAAGATTCTGCTTCTTTGAAGAAATACTATAAATTTAGAAAAGCCATCCAAGAGGCAATTTTACCCATTTTAGAAGAAATGGGCGAGGGCAAACTTTCTTTTGAGGGCGATGAAAAAAGATTAAAACCTTTGGAAAAAGAAATTGAAACTACCTTAAGATATCTTTTAAATCATTTTCCTGAGCTTACTCCTTTAGTTGGCATTCGCAAGAGAAAAATTGATGAAAATTTTTTACTAAATAACGAACCGGCAATCAAAATTGTGCCAGCCACTAACAACAGTTTAAAAGAAAAAATTCTAAAAGAAAAAAAAGAAGAAGTTTTTTCTGGAAAAAAGGAAGAAAAAAAGAAAACGCCAACTCTGACCATTGGTTTTGAGAAAAACAATCTACCGGATTTAGCCAGAATGGTTGAAAGCGCTATCTTAATTAACACTGAACATCCGGCTTATCAAAAAGCCAAAAAAGAAAATTCAGAAGAATATCATTTATTGTTGTCAGTTGCCTGGGCTTTATCTCAATATTTAGAAGAAGGACATTCTCCCCAAAAATTCATTAGTCAATTCTTAGCCTCTTGGGCATTTAAAGATAAAAAAAATTTGCAACTCTTTCAAACAAGTTAATCTTTCTCCTTACTTTGAAATTCCGTGTCAAGCAATTTAAGTATCTGACTGAAATTGGTTCTGGTTGAGCAATATAATTTCTGACTGAAATAGGTTTAATTTTCTTTTGGGCTTGGACCCTTGAAGACTTGTTTTTCTTCTG
>Ga0078972_1000535_pt2 | contig 103282 bp, 60 predicted proteins | sample YelNatPaOPGAMG01_FD_67568 | JGI IMG/M metagenome (GOLD analysis project Ga0078972, IMG submission 67568) | Hot spring thermophilic microbial communities from Obsidian Pool, Yellowstone National Park, USA - OP-RAMG-01 (SPADES assembly) (version 2) | ecosystem: Environmental > Aquatic > Thermal... | reverse complement strand
AACAAGCGAGTAAACCTGTTTATGCCACTGCCGATACACTTTATAATGTTGTTCTTAACGATTTATTGAAAGCTAAGAAGCTTCTGCCTGATAAATATGCTTCAGGAATGCATCCTTCATACCAATACGGACGCGCAAACAAATTTGCAGCACGAGCCATGCTGGCGAGAGTTTACTTCAGACTGGGTGAATTTAATAAGGCATTGGCCGAGCTCGATACAATTATTGATCAAAACAATGGAGAATATGCCCTTAATGAAATTCCCCTTGAAGCTTTCAGACACGATAACCCACAAAGAGGGAACGAAGTAATATGGTATGCTTTATATTATGATGTCCAGAAAGGGGCTATCCCTAAAGAAGCAACTTTGTTTACCTATCTCGACTACCGTGCTACCAACGGAGGTCATGGGCCTTATCACCGACGCAGTACCTGGCATACTTTTTCCATGAGCAATGATGCCGCTAAGCGAATCGGCTGGATGGACAGTGAAAACCATATTACCAATGATGCCTTGGCCGATCTGCGCTATAAACAATTGTACTGGCGTTTGGAAGGAAATTGTGGCACACCTGGGTGCGGAGACCCTGAATATTATGAAATGCAATACACCCAGGTTAAGGAACCCCACATCTGGGGTGATAAATATTTTAGGGGAACTGATGGCCGTTTTACCAATGTTCCCGTGATTCGGCTTGCTGAAATGTATCTGACGAGAGCCATTCTTCGGTATCGACAAGGAAATCTTACCGGAGCTGCCAATGATCTAAATGTTGTGCGAAAACGCGCATGGGATGCCGCAGCAACCGGCATACCTTTCGAAGATTCGGAAGCATTTATGACAGCAGCTACCATTACCGAAGAAGCAATACACCTTGAGAGAATCAAAGAACTTGCTTTTGAAGGCGATTGGCTTATTTATTGCGAAAACCTCGCATTGCCGGTTCTGCCCGGAGAACGCCCTGGTACCGAGGTAGTTCAACCCCCTTACAATGGGTTATACTGGGTTGTCCCTCAGGAAGAGTTGGATTTCCGCAGTAATTAGCAAGACGGTGCACCCGGTGAATGCCTTGAATCTAATTATTGACATAGGCAATACGTTCTTGTTTAAAGCAAAAACTCTTCTTGCCGCAGCAATTAAATTGGGAAAGATACTTGTTCAAAGTAATCAGGTGATTGGCTTTTTCACTTGGGTAAATTACAGTGAAATGCAATGAAAACTTTTCTCTGGATGCATTGCGTACTTCCATAATCTGGTCAAGTTCAAATATATCCGTGATTCATTATTAGTCAATCATCCAAACGAAGAAAATGATACGATGCAGCAACAATCTATCCATTCAGATAACTTTTGTAAGAGCAATTTTGTTTTTATTCCTTTTTACAATGCATTGCAAGGTTATCACGGCGCAATTACCTGATTATGCTGAATTTGATCAAACTACGTTAAAAGGTACTCCTGGCTATTTCCGGATAGCCAGAACATGTAAAGGGCAATGGTGGTTTCTGGATCCTGAGAACAAACCCTTTTATTATAAAGGAGTTTGTGCTGTCAACCGTGCAGGAACTCCCGGAGGCCGAAGAGCAGACCCTGGGCCATATGCTGCAACCGTGGATAAAAAATACAACTATCAGGCAGGTGTCGATTCTTTTATCAGCGCCTGCATTGGTAAAATTAAAGAGTTGAATTTCAATGCATTGGGAGCCTGGACCACAGAGGAGTTTTTCAATAATAATGTGCCCTTTACTGAAATCATTGAATTTTTTAAAGAAGGACCTTTTTTGCCTTCGGTGAACGAAAAAAATCCATTGCCCGACATCTTCCATCCAGCCTGGCTCATAGCGGCCGACCGGAAAGCAAGGGCCCTATGCTCCCCTTTGAGGTATTCAAAATGGCTGGTTGGATATTTTACTGATAATGAAATAGGTTTTGGTAAAGCTGATGATTTTGGTTTTGACCCGGGGTTTAATGCAGGTCAATTTGATTTTTCTTTGTTACGAATTGTTCTCGGAATGAATACCGGTGAACCTGCATTTGAATTGGCATGGAATTTTATTCTTAACCGTCACAATAATTCCTTTGCAGAACTTTCGGAAGCCTGGCAGATAAGTATTTCTTCAAAAGAAGATGTTAAAACATTAAATACATTAAAGAGACCAATTCCTGGCAATTCTTACCGCGAAGATGCTCAGGCATTTGTAGAACTTTATGCGAAGAAATATTTTGAAATTGCAAATCAATGTATCCGTCGCTACGATCCCAACCATCTGATACTTGGCTGCAGGTTTGGCGCTCCTCCTCCAGCTTATGTGCTGGATGCCCTTTTACCTTATACCGACGTGATTTCTGTGAATAACTATCAACCAATTCTTTATGAGCGATACGATACGGTTTATCAATATACAGGCCTTCCTCTGCTGATCGGGGAATTCAACTGGAATACCGATTTATATAAAAAGGTCCCTTTACCCAATGAAACAGTACCATTGAGCATGAAAGACAGAATGTTCGAACGCGGTCCAGCTACCTTATTGCGCACTGCCCTTCATCCTGGGATAATTGGCTATACATGGTATCGGTGGGTACAGGGAACAAGCACCGGGAATAACTATTATGACGGTATCGTCAATTATGGAGACAGCCTCGAAATGCATGCCACAATGCTAAAAAAAATCAATTCCATTCTTGAATCAGTCAGGGCTGAAAATGCTGACAGCCAATGGAAAAATGCTCCTGCTACTACCGGCGAATTCACTCTGTTTTTTGAATATCTCCGCCCGGATTGGACTCATTACATTCGATTTTCCATACAGAATAATAAACCCGACCCTATGGTGTACGGCTGGCAAATGAGCGGAAAGGTCCTTGCATATTCTCAGATAAAAAATCATTACTTTATAAAGCTAAATATCGATTTTAAAGAACTTACAGCACGAAATCAGACGTTTGAATCCGGGAAAGGAATTTATGAACTTGATCTGGTTCGTAACGGTGAAAAGTTTTACGGACGATTCAAAGGTAATTTTAACGGAAAGATGATGGAAGGAAAGGTGAAAGCATTTTTCTTTCCTCCGGTGAACCCAAATTTTAAACAGAACGGATTGTGATATGCACATTTCTCACTTTTTTCGTTTTTTGTTCATCAGGATTATTCTGATAATTGCTTTTCAGATTCCGATCAATTCATACAGTTATGCCTTGGTACATCCCCGCGGTTTAATAAAACCGGATGAACTTGCAACGATTCGACAGAAAATTCGCAATGAACCCTTTGCTTCGATGGTTAAAACCCTGGAAGCAAAACTCTCTGAAATTCCTGCTTTTGAAGAAACGGTATCCAGAAATGATATCTATTTGCGGATGAAACAGATCTCTCTGAAGGCAGCCATGTACCTTTTCACCGGAGCCCCCAGATGGGCTAATGATTGCTACGGTTCTTTATTACCGGTACTAAATGATACGGCAATTTTTACCAATCCTCTTTCTTTTGGTCTTACACGGTCCTTGTGCCTTCGGGAAACTGCCATAGCTTATGATTTCTGCTATAATGCTTGGAATGAAAACCAAAGAAACTTTGTCAATCAGAAGCTACTGGAATCAATATATTCCATTCAGGCAAGTATGGGAACAGAGGCTAATTACAATATAGAAAGCAATTGGATGGGTGTACGTTATGCCAGTACATGCCTTGCCTCACTTGTTTATGATGAGACTAACCAGGAGAGTTCTCGCACTTTGCCCATATTGTGGGATGATATTAAACGACTTTCCGATCATGTAACAAAAAACCTTTACAAAAATGGATGGAATGGCGAAAGCATGGGGTACCATGTTTACGACTGGTCTTTTATCGGACCTGCAATCATAGCTCTGCAGAACAATGCTCCTGGTGACGATTTCCAACTTTCCCGATATCTGCCCAGTGCAGTAAATTCACTATGGGCGCTGACAACTTCAACTGTTGCCATTGAAAATATTGATGGCCACGTAGGTATAAAAGCCGATCTTTCTGACGATAACCTGACCATTGATTTCCTTGATTTGCTCGCAATTGGACTCAGAATTTATCCTGATGACCAGAAACCGGCACTTGCCTGGATGTTCAACTACCTTTTCAATCCTCAGAAAGATGTTTCACTTTATGCAATCCTTTATTATCCCTCTTCTATTGAACCGAAAAATCCAGAGCAACTGAAGTGGTTAAATTATTCAGACCCTGATCAGGGAGTTGTCATTTTCAGAAACCGATTCAGGGATAAAAATGATATTGTCTGTACCTTTTCCGCCACATCGAAACGAATAAGAGGACACCGCGGGTTTGATACCAATACATTACGTATCATTGGCTTGAGTTCAATCTGGATTGCCGGAGCAGGACGAACGAAAGAAATTGAAGGACAGTCGAACATTTTCTCCGATACCATCCCGGGGAATATAGTTCCCGACAATAGTACAGGGGAATTGGTTTCTTTTAAAGTGAATGCCGATGGTTCCGGCACTGCAACCTGCACAGGCAGTTGCATGAAAGTTGATGGATTAATTCGCCATGTTTCTGTAGATTTCAGTAAAAAAAGCGGTGCAGAAGCAGTGATTTTAGAAAGCAATTCTTCCGGGAATGGTAAACTTTGGAGAATTAATACCCCTGAATTTAATATGGTTAAGGAGACCTCAGACGGTTTTGTTCTGATTTCCCCATCAGGTTCCTCGCTGAAAGCAACCTTTTTCAAAAAAAGCAGAGATGCAAAACTGATTCCTGGCAAGGTACGGTATGGAGGTACTACAACCAGGCATAATCCCGGTATTCAGTATTCAGGAACAACTTACGAATTTCTGACTTCATTGAGCTATCAAATAAGCAACCATGTGCTGGTGGTTTATACCCTTCAGCCTTCAGGGAAAGAGCATCCACCGGTTAAGTACAATTCCATTACCAATACAGTTTATGTAGGGGGAATTAAATACAAACTGAATTCAGATGGATTTGATTTGCACAAGGAAAGTAATGAGTGAAAACCATGAAAAGACTGATTTATTTTTTCCTTCTGCTGCCAACCCTGGTATTTTCGCAGAAAGACGATGAATATTTAAATGGCCTTTATGATAGACTGCATGATTCTCCTATGCAGCAAAAATTACGGTATATAGCCCCGGTGCCTTTCGGGGTTGTCTTTTTGCCGTGGGCCGGATGCACAGAGCAGGATATGAGGCATCATTTCAGAATGATGAAACAACTTGGATTTACTAATCTGAAGCAGACCATGGCAACTCCCGAATGGCCTGAAAAAGAGATAATGCGTATCGCTCTGGAGGAAGGCATCATACCCTTCTGGTATGGTGAAGGAGGTTGGGAACCAATAACCCCTGAACTTTTGGATAAGTTAGCTATACCGCGCAATACTTCTGTGGAGGAGATTGTAAAGAATCCAAAAATGCAGGAATATCAAATGAAAGTATTATTGAATCAGTTGGAAGATTGGAAGAAACCATCGGGCAGGCAGGTTCAAAATTATGTTCATTACCCTGATGCTTACCTGAGGCCCGATGATGTGAATTTATTCCGTGCATGGGTCAAGTCACGATATAAAACCATTGAAGAACTAACAAAGGCATGGAATCAGTATGAAGTTGGCATAACGGCAAAACCATATAAAACGTGGGATGACTTTGATGAAGATCCACTTGTATCAGTTATTCCTGAAGGTGAAGAAATCATTCCACGGGAAGGGCGCGAATATGGAAGGGTGAGGGACATCTTGAGGTTTAAAGCCGATATGTATATTGAAAACATACGAAACAATGTTGTGTCAATTCATTCGGAGCAGCCGGTGAGGGCGGGAGGGGAGATGGGTATGTTTCTTCCCTTTGCTTCGCGCGGTGTCGATATGGAAGGCATAGCCGAAGTAATGAAAGAACGAGGTTCGTTCTATCCTTCCATACATCTGGCGTGGCATTTTGAGGAAGCGGAATATGAAGTTGCACGGTGTGTTTATATGCAGGCTTCTCTGGCCGTGGACTGGTTTAAAGGAGGGTGGGCTGCAACCTGGGAAAGTACAGGCGGACCTCAGCAATTCAGCGGGGGTAAAGGATGGGAGCGGAAAGGAAAAGAAAGTACAGCCGGATTTACGGTAAACGCAGGTACAATAACCCAATTGCTGTTATCATATCTTGCTGCTGGTTTCAAAGGAGCAGGTCTTTGGGCATGGAACTATCGCAGGGCGGGATGGGAATCGGGAGAGTATGCTCTCCTTAACCGGCAAAACGAGCCCTGTGAAAGAACAATACGTGCGGGAGAAATTGCAAAAGCGGCCGACAAATACCGGTTTGAGCTCTGGCAAGCTCACAAAGAACCATTTATAGGTGTTTTTGTTAATTGGGATAACGAAGCAATATGGGCTGCATGTGCCGGCCCCAACCGAACCCATTTTAAAAACTATCCTGTTCAAGCAAGGATCGGCATTAGCAGGGCACTCATTAATGCAAACCTTCCATGGGAATATGTCACACCCTCTGACCTTAAATCTGGACTAGCTCCCCGTTATAAGGTAATTTATCTGCCGGCACAGGTAGCAATTAACGAGGAATTATTTCCAATTTTTGAGGCGTATGTAAAACAGGGAGGCAGGCTTATAGCGGATGCTCCGACTGCCTGGTGGGATGAGCATGGCAAAGTTTTAAATACTGGTCGCGGATCTGCTTTCGAAAAAATTTTCGGCGCATCAATCAGGGATTTTCAATATTCCGGGAATGTTCCCAGAAGGTTGAAGAATCATTACTTCACTGGTTTTCTGATGGAACTGGCACCTACCACGGCAACAGTTCGTGAAAGATTCCAGACCGGAGAGCCTGCTGTGACCATCAATCGTCTTGATAAAGGTTTTGCAGTCCTCCTTTCTCCCGATGTCTCTTTTTCATTGAAGTGGCCCGGTAATGATTTTGTTGGAAAATGGGTAATTCATTACATAATGGAGGACCTGCCGGCACCGTTTATGTGCAAAAACGCAATTGTTTACCGACTGGCCAGCCATAAGGCAGATCATTACTTTATTATTAACGATGATGAGCCCAAAACAACTTCCCTTTCATTTAGAAATTTCCGATACAAAAACTTTACTGATGCATTAACCGGTGAAAAAGTTAATCCCCGCAGAATTACTCTGGAAGGATTTAGTGGGCGTTGGATCCGTTGTGAAAAATAACCGGCTCAAGCATCAGAATTTCAAACCTTCTGTTTCAATCACTGTGCAGAATAAATCCAAATTATGCATGAAAAGTATAATTATCCAGAAGGGTTGTTCTAACTTCTTTTGATCAGGCTTTTTTCGGATACCCCTGAAGCTGTTCCAGCAAACAAAAGTTCGTTAGTAATTAAAAATGTTGCAACTCGTGCAACAGTCAAATTGTATCCTGAGGAAAATACGTTACTTACGGTTTTTGACACATCGTACGCTTAACCCATATACTTTTGGGCGATGGCTCTTTAACATTATGGGCTGGTCATCAGCTATATATACAATTCTGCCTTCCGTTGCGTCCGGTGCATATGCAGTAGAACTCCAGAAAGAAGCTGTTTTTGATTTGTCGTAAACCGCATATCCGAAATTACCAATCAGCAATGCATCAAAACCAGAAGGACTGTCAGCCCCTTTCATTTTAAAAGGAACAAGGCTTCCGTCGCCCCCATTGCCCGGGATCTTAAGCCAGGCATCCAGTTCGTCCCATTCACCTTTGGTAGGAATATGCCAACCTTCAGGACATATGCCCTGAATTTCAGCAGAAGGATCATCTTCAGCTGCTGCTGATTGTCCGGCCATTGCAGCCTGCCAGGAGTAGTGCGCTCCTTCAACTCCTTCGCAGTAAAGATTATAGCAATAGCGGCCGTCAATAATTTTAGACAGGTCGGAAAATGATGGATCATGTATTGTTCGCAGATTTTCTGAAAGCCAGCATTGATTCCCCAATGTAACCGTAGGATATACAAAATTATCAATATCCCTTATGCTGTCCCGTCCACATAAAAATTGAGGCTGTTTTACTTCGGCTGAACCTTTCGTGGAGATTTTGTAGGGAGAACTGTTGTCAGTTACTGTAATTTCATAGATTCCTGCTTTCAGGTCAGAAATTTCAGACACTGTATCCCCCGTATTCCATAGATACTTGTAAGGAGGTATACCACCAGAAACTATTGCTTTTATTTTTCCCTGCGGATTCCCGTAATAAGTGAGATCAGTAACTGCAAAGGAGAGGTTCAGGGGATCAGCATCTGGCTGTCCAATGGTAAATGATTTTTGGACAATATATGAGCCGTTTTTACCATATATAATTTTCACAGTATAAGTTCCGGCAAATAAATTGCTGATATTTTGTGTTGTATCTCCTGTTGACCAGAAAAACCATATAGGCTTTTCTCCTCCTGTGAGTTTAAGTTCAATACTCCCATCAGAACCGTTGAAACTGCTTGCGTCAGTTACCAGGGCTTCCACGGTAAGAGGAACAGCCCGCTTGTCTTCTTCCTCGCAGGAGGAAATCATTACAATAAAAATGACTGGTATTAGTATAAAGAAGATATTTTTCATAGCCGGATAATGCATTAATTTCAAATGTAAAAATAGTAATGGTTGGATTTAAAAAATGGGGAAAATTGTATCAAAACACGGGGAGGAATGTCTCCTTGTCAATCCTTTAAACGGTATTTCCAATTCAGGTTGAATTCCAGAAAAATTCTGTTACGTTCATCTCATGGTTTTTTAAGTAGATTTTGCATTTCTATTCCTGCGGCAATCAAACCTAATAATCCGTGAGAATCATTATCAAGGATGGGTCGGGAAAGGTAATAATTTACATCTTCGCTGCACATGGTTCCCATGCAGATGCCATGTACCGTTCCATCGGGTTCAATGACAGATCGAAGAGCCTTCCATCCTTTTAATGCAGTTTCTTCATATTCTTTTTTATCAAGCCATCCATGGTTAATGCCTCGTGCAATGGCCATTACAAATATGGCCGTACCCGAGGTTTCGTTACCTGAAGAGGGTAAATCAAGTACATTGTACCAGAAGCCTTTTTTGTTTTGTAACCTGGCCAGCGAGCGAACATGTTTTTGATAGTGTTTCAGTAAAGGAGCATAACCGGGATGATTTTCCGGAAGACGCAAGAGAATTTCAGTAACAGCCCAGATAGCCCATCCATTGGCTCTTGACCAATAGGGCATTTTGACCTTTCGCTCTGAAAACTGGGCATGCTGATAAAGAGCAGCTGATGAATCCCACACCTGCTGATTAAAGAGAAACACCTGATTCACAGCATCATTCCAAAGTTTTTTGCGCAATGCAGTATCGGATGTATACTGGCCGGCCAGCATCAGAAAAGGAAGTCCCATGAACATATCATCAGTCCATGTTGTGAATTTTTCCGGTGTAAGCCGGTTAAAATGTCCATCCTTATCTCGCGATTGCTGAAATAAAGCATAATTAATCATGCGGTCAACCCATGCAACATAATCATCTTTGTTACTTAAAGGTTTTTTCTTCAAAAGCCTTTCAAGAAACGGCAATGAAGGAGCCAGCGTAAAATCGAGCAAGGGAGTCTGAATGAGATGGTGATTGACGGATCGATATTGATTCAATGTATTTACCTGATAATCAACAAAAGGAACAGACTGGAGAATAAAATCAGTATACTGCAGAGCAAATGTATCCCACTTTGGATTTTTTGTGGCCTCGGCAAGCTGCATCATGACCCACGCTACCCCGGCAGTATGATAGTTATAGTTTGAATAGGCTCCCCAGAGAGGATGGGCATTAATTACGTTTCCTACAATGACCGGCTTTAATACAGTCCACGATATTTTGTGGGTATTATCCTGAAATACTGAGCCGGCCTGAAATCCTTTTTCCGGTCCAAATACCTTGTGAAGGGCATTGTTTGCCGATGCCGGCACATTATGAAAAGGTCCTGCCACTAACCAGTTGGTTATGTGAGCTATTTCCGGATCCAGGTCACTTAGCCCCTCAAGTCCAATCGTCGGATTTTGGGGAGAATGGCCTTCAATAAGTGCTCCTAAAGGTTGTATAAATATTTTCCATTCACCACCCCTGGAAAAGCTTTTAAAAAGAAGTGTATTGATTCCTGCCTTCAGCGAAAGTATTAATGTATCGGCAAGAAAAACATTTCTCTCCCCTTGTCGCAGAAGAAATGCGCTTCCTTCATTTTTCGTGTAAATTTCACTTCCGTTTAACTGAACAGTCAACCCGTCGGTATGCGAAAATTCTACCGGAAACAGGGTATCCGATTTGGAAGTGATGGTAGTGATGGCAAAAGCGACACCTGTGTGATGAGTGCCAAAATGGTTCCCGAAATCGATGGTTTCAAGAAATTCGAAATTTTTCTGTGGTTCAGCAAGTTCAAGCTTATACGAGAAGAATGTCTCCCGGGTGATTCTTTCAGCAACTCTTTCTATTGTTTTCAGAGGCATTTCATCGGGAAGTACATACTTGGTTTGGGAACAACTTACTGTGCAGGCAGTTAAAAGAAGGGGCAAAAGATACTCTTTCATCGATAAAATGATATTATTACTGGCAAAACTATTTTTTTGCCGGTTTCTTTTGAGGTAAAATCGTTTCAAAATACCACTAAGGGAGTATCCTTTTCGGCGTAGATTAAAAAATTTTTAAAGCGGCAATTTGTTAAATAATTATAAATCAAAAGTATAAGTTTTTACCGTGTTCATAAAAACATCATTTGAGGTTAAAAAAAAAAGAAAGAAAACAGAGTATATAAACTCAAATTTTATATTTTCGCGCTGAAAACGTCGAAGAGACGTTGGCATGAAAAACTTTCTTCCTTTCTGTAAAAAGAAGGTGAAGAAGGAAGCATGGATTTGTAATTTAAATGAGATGAGTCATTCCAGTTTCATGCTCTGCCGGAATAATCACAAAACCGGTTACGCAGTTACCCCTACCCAGGTTTTTACTTGTCCCTTGCCCGCTCATCTCATGATGGTTCTGCCCGGAGGCTGCAGGGGGAGGAAGAGACCTTGGGGAAATGTCAGGGGAGATTTCAACTGATACGGCAATGGAAAGGAATTTCTCCATCTTTCTGGCCTTTTGCAGTTTACGGGAAAAACTACGCAGGCCGGAAGGGTCATTTTTTTTCGGAAATGAATTTGTGCAATTAAAATATGATTTATATTTGCCGGCTTTTTAGTATTAACCAATTAATTTTTTATGAGTAAGGATGATAACTCAGACATCAACTTTAAATCTTGTTCGGGAGCAACAAGGTTTAAATGGAATTCTGGTGGGTAACCGGATTCCACGGGACTACTTTGTTACCAAAGGTACTGGTGAAAGTGATATTACCGTTCATGCCGGGTCGTATCATTTGGCTTTAAAATCGGCAGGAATAGAAATGTGTAATATCATGACGTACTCATCCATTTTACCCGGAATTGCGCGTAAGGTTGAACGACCTCAGCAGCTTGAGCATGGCGCTGTCATGGAGAGTATTATGTCAGTATGTACCGCTTCAAAGGGTGAGCAGGCCACGGCAGGGATCATTTACGGATGGTTGCACGACAGGAAGACAAACGAAAAGTTCGGAGGGCTTGTGTGTGAGCATTATGGCAACTACGGACTGAACGAACTGAACGCCCGCCTTGAAGCCAGTCTTGAAGAATTGTACCTGAACGGCTTTTCCGAAAGATTTACTTTGTCAGGCATAGAAAAAATTACCGAAAGCTTTGTGCCTGAAAAGGCTTTTGGCACTGCTCTGGTAGCACTGTGTTTCGTTAATTATGTCTACCCGGTTATCGGAATGAATGCATAAAACAGATACTTACTGCGTTCAACGAAGCATTGAAGAGTCTGTTTTTTGATCCATATTGCCCGGAGGTTTTGCGATCTCCGGGCATAATTGCACAAAATGGATGAGTCTGAAACCTTCCGGAATAAGTGACTCATCAATTGAACGATAAATTGTAAATAATATGAAACCCACATGTTTTGCAACCCAAACACTTTGAAATATAACTTTTTAAAACATGTAGGTTCCATCACACCCTGGAAAATTAAAATTATACTATGATGAAAAAAAAGGATCTTCTCAAATTTCCTGTAAAACACATCGACATTGCATCATTTGACGCGACTCCCATTATCGATTCCATGCGCGATATGTCGTTTACATCCCGTGACACAGCTTCGGCTGCTGACATTTACGACCGCATGCTGAACGACAAAAACTGTACGGTAATTCTTACTCTGGCAGGAAGTACAAGCGCTGCCGGATGTATGCAGATTTACAGCGACATGGTTCGCTATAATATGGTAGATGTTATTGTGGCAACCGGTGCGTCTATTGTTGATATGGATTTCTTTGAGGCACTTGGTTTCAAGCACTATAAAGGAACTCCGAATATTGATGATGGTTTGCTGAGAAGCCTTTATATTGACCGCATTTACGATACGTTTATTGACGAAGAACAATTGCAGGAATGTGATAATACCATTGCCAAAATTGCTGACTCACTCAAGCCCGGCGTGTATTCATCGCGCGAGTTCATAAGGGAAATGGGCCGCTACCTCACAAAACATGCCAAAAAGAAAGGATCTCTGGTGCAGACAGCTTTTGAACACAATGTTCCCATTTTCTGTCCTGCTTTCAGCGACAGCAGTGCAGGTTTTGGACTGGTGAAACATCAGTGGAGTCATCCTGAAAAACATGTTTCCATTGATTCGGTAAAAGATTTCAGGGAGCTTACCCAGATTAAAATTGCGGCCAAAACTACAGGCTTATTTATGATTGGCGGCGGCGTACCTAAAAATTTTGCCCAGGATACGGTAGTATGTGCTGAAGTGCTGGGGTACGAAGCCGAAATGCATAAATATGCCATTCAGATTACGGTGGCAGATGTCCGTGATGGCGCCTGCTCCAGTTCAACTTTGAAAGAAGCTTCTTCCTGGGGAAAAGTTTCAACCAACTTTGAACAAATGGTCTATGCCGAAGCTACTACCGTTCTGCCTCTCATAACCAGTTACCTCTATCACAAAGGTGACTGGAAAAAGCGCAAAAAACGTGAATGGAGCAAACTGTTTGAAAAATCTCAGTCTAGAAAATCGGTGAAAAAATAAAACCCAAAACCATGAACCGTTGTAAATGTATTGAATCTCTGTCTTCTCCAGACGAAGGGATTGTTTTTGATGAAGGTGAGTTTTATTACTTTGACTATGTGCCTCCTATGGGTGACAGACTTCCTTTTTACAAGGTATTTACCAGCGGTACCGGTCATCACCAGGTCTTTGATATCAGAGCATTTAATAAACATTTTAAACGCTACTGATTTTTTCCATTACTCTTTTTGTTCATTCATGCACGAGAAGTTCACGGGTAATTAATGAACATAAAATTGCCTTTTGATTCCGGCTGTTTCGACAAAGAACCTTCCTTTTTCCAATACCAGGTTGCCTTTATCGGATGGGTATGAGAGATGTTGCGACGGAATCAGAAATGTTTTGACTGTCGTCGTTTCTGCTGGCTTAAGGAATATTTTCTGGAAAGAGAAAAGTTTTTGTACAGGTCTTGTTGCTGTTTGACCATACTCTTGTTGAAAAAACCAAATAACAGTTTCGTATCCTGAAAATTTACTGCTGTTGGTAACTGTTATGCTCAGAGAGAGGGTATCATCAGCATGGACAATACTATCTGAGATTTGAAGATCTTTAAAGGTAAATGTTGAATACGATAGGCCATGACCGAAGGGCCAGGCAGGGAAATATTTTTCGGTTTGTTTCCTGTGATATGCAACAATATGACCTGTTGCGGAAGGGTATGAAAAAGAAAGCTTACCGGAAGGATTTGTTTTTCCTGAAAGAATTTCTGCCAGCGCAATTCCTCCTCCATATCCCGGAAGACCTGCAAAAATAATGGCTTGCAAGAGGGAGTCGTATGGGCTGATAACCCTGGGCCTTCCTTCAACCAGGATGGCAATACAGGGTTTTTTTGTTGCTGCCATCTTTCTGACCAGGGTTAGTTGTTCTTCCGGTAATAGCAAATCACTGATGTTGCCCTTAAATTCACTGTAAGGAGGCTCGCCTAATGCAAGAATTACGGCATCAAAGGGAGCAATTTTTCTTTGCACCGTATTTTCGTTACACAGCAAATCGGATTCCGGATACCATGTGACATTTTGCTTGCCGAATTCATTGCCAAGAGCTTCGAACAGAGTGGGCATACCAGCAGGCTGTTTATCCTCCTGCGCACCAAGCCATTCGAATGTCCATCCACCGTTCAGCCAGCTTTTTGAGTGAGCTGCCGGACCTGTTACCAAAAGGCGGCTGCCTTTTTTTAAAGGCAAAATGCCTTTGTTTTTTAAAAGAACGATAGATCTTGAGGCAAGGTTCACAGCATCATTCCGGTGCCGGGCAAAAATGGAACTATCAAATGAAAGAACCGGATAGGGGTTATCAAATAACCCCATTTCATATTTCATTTGTAGTATTCTTCGCACCGATTCATCAATACGTTTTTCCTTTATGCTTCCTTCGTTCAAGAGTTCTTTTATCCAGTGGGAAAACTCAAACGTTGTACAGGCCATGTTAATATCTATGCCTGCATCAAGAGCCAGCTTAATTGCTTCTTTTCTGTTTCGGGCAATGTGATGTTCATCGATTAACTTATCTATATCTTTTATATCGGAAATAATCACTCCCTGAAAACCCAGCTGTTTTCTGAGAATTTCTGTAACAACATGAGAGGAAGCGTGAACCGGATAACCATTCAACTCACCGCTGTTAAGCATTACTGCCCGCACTCCTGACTGAACAGCTGCCTTAAAAGAGGGAATATGAAATTCATACAGTATCTGGGTAGGAATATATGCCGGGGTTCTGTCAAAGCCTGATTTGGGATCGGAATAGCCAATAAAATGTTTTGCGGTGGAAGACAGAGAAATACCGGTGGCCGGATCTTTTTTCTGATATTCCTCAATATACACTTTTCCCATCATGCTTGTCAGCAGAGGGTCTTCTCCAAAAGTTTCATAGAAACGAGGCCAATATGAATTGACGGCAAGATCAACTACCGGGGCAAAATTCAGATAGGCACCGCTTGGCAGAGTTTCATCCCTTGTTATCCGCGCTGCCAGGCGCAGAGCAGAAGTGTCGAATGAACAACTTAAGGTAATATTGTGGGGAAGAATCGTCGCTTCATTGATATAATTTGCTCCATGAACATGATCAATTCCTATTATTACAGGGATGTGCAGCCTTGTTTCATCCATGGCTATATGTTGTATCTTTCGCACGAAATCGTTCCAATCTGCGAGATTGCCAGTACCACTTATAAATGAACCAATATGATAGGTTAGAATGGCTTCCCTTAACAGCGAATCATTCAGAATCAGTTCTTTGTTTCCGTTCAGAGTTATAGTGCTTAAACACAATTGCGTCATTTGACCTATTTTTTCATCGATAGTCATCTGAGCAATTAAATCTTCGACAAATTTGTTTGAATGTAAATTTTCAACATTTTTCTTGCATCCCTGCAGTGAAAAAATCAAAAGAAGAATCAGCATGTTTCGCCAAATAAGGCAAAGCATTTGACTGTTGCTAATGCCAAATTTTTTCTTCATAGGGTTTCAAATAGATTCTTTTTAATTTTGGAGATAGAAAAGAGGGCAAGGGATCAGACTGGTCAGAATCTTCAAAGACTGTAATCATGCAATCATAAGGAGTTCTGTTACAAATTTTTATCCGATTTTTTTTGTCCATTAGTACTTCAACCTGGTCAAAGGCAACAAGGAGCAATTTTTTCCGATAAATATAAACCCCGGGAATTTCGACATATTGAAGCATAAGGGAAGTTTCTGCCCATGTACTTCCTTTCATAATTTCTCCTATTCCTTCAAGCCAATCGGTTGTATTTACCCGTTCCGACATCCAGCCGTCAGATAATCCTGGGACCGGGCGTTCAGGAAGGCTCAGGTATTGTGGTGTTGCACGAACAATTTCCTGCAGAAGAAAAAGGTACTCTGCCCGGCCGGTAATGCGGTAGAGCCGAAGAAGAGCATTTCCTGAATATGTGCATATTCCGGGTGCTGCATGTGTATTCTGGGCATTGGCAATTACGGTGCCGCGTGTGCTTGCTCCTCTTTTGCCCAAGGTGGTATTGGGAGGGAAACGGTAATCATAAGCCATAACCCATGTGGAAAAAAGCCATGCTGCAGTTTCTGCCCAGTCAACCCACCGCTGATCACCGGTCACTTCATATAATGAAACCAACGATTCAAGCAGTGCGTAAGACGACTCACTGTCAGGACTCTGCAAAGCATCGCCGGGTCCTCCAGATGTATATCCCTTGAGCAAATAGTTTTGCACCATTGAATCGGCCGCCGCACAGGCAACCTGCAAATAATTTTTGTCATGATACCTTTTATATGCTTCAACCAGAGCAGCCGGAACGATAGCTCCACTGGTTGATCCTCCAACGATTATATCTCCTGTATTGCTGTCAATAAACTGTCCAAACTGATGCCACTTATTCCATAATCGTATGAAAGCATCGGCAACATTTCGCGTTAAGCTATCCCATTGAGGCTTAACTGGCATCCCTGTTTCTTCTATGAATGCGAATTGACGGAGAATATAATATAAGCCATCTCCACTTTTTCTTACAAGATGCCAGTTGGTAGTATGTGGTCTCCTGATGTCCCCTCCATACCAAAATCTGCCTTTCTCTCCGGAATCATAGAAAAATCCTGATGAACAAATTCCAGCAGGAAAAAGCCATTCGAAATTTCTTAGCACATTTTCTCTGCTTTGTTTATTCCCTGCTATAAATAAAGGAAGTGTCGAAATCATTCCTCCTGTCCAACCAATCTGCCAGTCCTGTAAAAAATTTTCCCGCATACCCACTGAATAGTAACCATAATCAGGTACAAAATTTTGCCTGTTAAATTTATTTTCAATGGACTGAAAACATACGGATAAAGGAACGGTATAAGGAACCTGATATTTCCAATGCCCTGAACTACGTACTGTGAAATATTTCTGCAGGAACTCCTGGACATTTGATGAAGGGAATGAAAAGATTTTTAAATCGATCGAAACGGAATCGCCTTTCTTCAATGTAACTGGTACATCATCTGACGGTTCTGTCATCGAACAGATGCGATACTTATAATTCTCCCTAACGACAGGGCTTCCAATGCTAAATTCAGCTATTGTACGGTCATTGTTTTCATTTAAAGAAAAAAGATAATCGCCTAATTCATTTTCCTGCTCCGAAGCAATAAATATTCCTCTTTTTTTCTCAAAATCAAGGAATCCCATACATGGCAAACTCATGGCTCCTGATCTGAGATGGATTGACGAAGGCCCATCCGAGATATTCAACCTTGGTATGTCAGCAATGACAGGTTCCTTAAATGGCCCTATGTCCTTTGGCTCAAGAAGCTTGGGAGAGTAATCGATGCACCGGCTTTTAAACCGGTTTCCATTATAAACTGACCCGGGGAAAAATACGTAATTGTTTTTTAACCATCCGGTAATTCCAACAATACCCTCTAATGAAATATTAGTGGCTTTTCCATCAGTCAGCCTGAAGACAATTTTTACATCCCATTCATCCGGGAAATGGTTGTTCTTCGAAAATGTTGAAACAATCTGAAATTGTCCCTCGCTGGTATTGACGGAAAGAACGGAATCATGCCATGGAAGAAAAAACTGATGCGCACAAAGTATCTTGTTGAAATTTCTGACATCGTGCTTGTAAATGGCAGTCTTTAGATAAAAGCCGGGTATTAAAAGCTCCTGGCTATTGGAAAACACCAATAAAGGAAATGAAAGCAGGAGCAATGCTACCTTAATTTGCCGGCTGAGTGACATACAAAAAATTCATTACTGCCGAACATACAAAAACTGGGGAGCACTCATGTGTACTTTTGTATCAAAAAAAGGAATTATCGGACTAATTTATGCCTGCCGCAAATACTGAAACCTGCTGCTAATGACAAAGGGGTTTATTCTGTTTTCCGCTGATAGGTTAGCAGAATTGCATCAGCAAGTGCCGGGTAGGAGAGTGTATCTGCAATTATTTCCACGGAAAACTTACCGGGAGATGGAAAGGCATATTCACCCAGAAACAACCAATCATTATTGGCTGAAGTTAAATTAAGGACGAGAATGGTATCAAACTGGGGTCCCTTTACCCTGACAGGCATAGCCGGGGCGGGTATTCCCTCCTGTTTTAAATTCCCGGGGCCGGGAACAAAATAATATCCTGCATAATTTCCGGGAAAGGTTATATTACACTGAAAAATGAATCGTTTTTTTGTGTTCCCATCCGGATATGCAACAGAAAAATCGCTCATATACTGGCGCATCCAGCGCGAAGTATTTTCCCATTGCCCGTAAAAAAATACATTTTCGGAACAGGAGTTATCAACAATAATGTCAGGCGGTACATTGTTGAGGTAAGGATTGGTATTCAGAATATTATTGAGTTCGCTTACATTTATATCCTGCACACTGCAATGATTTTTGATAGCAAGGTGAGCGGCTACTGCTGCGCTTTGGCCAAGAACCATAAAAACGGGTTCCATCCGTATGGATCCATAGGCTATATGTGAGGCTGAAAGGCAAACCGGAACCAGCAGATTCATGCATTCATTTTTTTTGGGTGTAATTGACCGGTATGAAACAGGATAAGGAGGAAAGCCCCCAATCTGAACATCTCCTTCATTTTTCACCATTCCATTAACTACAATGCGCTGGCAGTTATGTGAATCCATGGTATAGGCCGCCAAACCAATACCGTCGTTAACAACAGAGTCGCCTAAACAATTATGTTCTGTCATTACATATTGCCCGATCATCCTGCGTGCTTCACGAACATAGATCTGGTGAGGAAACCCGTTGTTGTCAGTGAATTCATCTTTTGCGAATCCCCAGGAGAGCATTTGTTTTCTCAGAGTATCAGGCACAGATGGATCGTACCCTAAGAAATACAACAATCCCTTAATGTAATTCTCATGCAATGCAATGATTCTTTTCCGTTTATGAAAATTAGCCTCAGGATAATCATAATTGCCTCCGATCAGGTCGGTTGAAAACGGGCCGTTATTATTTATGTCGGTTTTACCGTTAGGCATCATTATTATGCTGAGGTAAGAATTCAAAGTATGTTTCCACTTTTTTCTATCCCTTTGTTCAATGAGACGACGCAAAAGTTCATATTTGGTAGCATTGTATCCGCGAGGTTTTGATATTGGGATCCAGTTTGATGTATCCTGGGTGAGGCAGAGTCTGAAATTGTATGCCTGAACCCTGTGGTCTCCGGTTCCAGGTTTTTCTGCTTTCCTGTCAGAGATTCCCCATACAAGGCCGCTTAATGAATCGCCAGGTATTATATAAGGATCTATACTATCAGGAAACTGATGCTTCTCGCGAATCTGGAATCCGTTATATTGTTCTCCATACGTTGTATTATCTTCTCTGCCAACAGTATAAGAAATGCCGGCCGATGCCATCAAATCGCCTTCATAGGAACAATCAATGAAAATGCCGGCACGTATCTTTCGGCCCGGAAAAATTCCAGAACTTTTCGAAGGGACTATCTGAACAGATTCTATTTTGTTTTCTTTCTTATCTACCTTTTTCAGCCGGTGGTTGATTATAACAGTTATATTGGGATGATTCGCATATTCATTGAAAATTTCCTCAGCAACATGTGGTTCAAAGGTCCATGATTCAAACCGTTTGTAATGCGCTCCAAGTTTCCGGTAAAATTCCCGGGCTATTCCGGTGACGGCATATTTGTTTCCAATGTCGGTTGCCCCTAATCCTCCTGAACTCAACCCCCCTAAATGACGACCTGGTTCGATTACAACTACTTTTAATCCGAGCCTGGCACCGGCAGTTGCTGCAATAATTCCTGATGAAGTACCGCCATAAATGCAAATGTCATATTCGTTATTCTGCTGAATCTGATTTGTGCATGAAGAACAGATTATGAAACCAAAGCAAAAAAGCCAAGCCAATTTCAGCATGATTGTTTATTTTTTCCCGGCTGTTATCATTTTCCAGTTATCAGTACGGAATGGTACGGCGGGTAATCCTTCTTTGTTATACAGGTTGGCGTCGTCAGGGTTATTGCCCCAGGCGTAACGCACGGCCACTGGTTTTTGCACGGACGGGCTGTAGACAACGACGGTATTTCCATCAATAAACGCCTGTGCCCAAACGAACTTTTTGTCTTCCCCTGCAATAGCAAATCCTTTGACGTACCCGTATTTATCTTTTGCCATGAGGCCGGAACCAATGTTAGAGAAGGATATTCTTATTTTATTTCCTTCGGTCTGGTACGACTGATAAAGCGGACCGGAATAGACTATATCTCTGTTATAGGCAACTTTAAGGCCTGCAAGAGCCAGTCTTTTCCCAACATCCTGTTTGTTTTTTGGATGAATATCGTTGGCTTCACCTATGTCAATAATACAGGCCATTCCGGTATTTGGGACCGAAAGGGTCATGGTCTGGGCCTCCCTGAGTTCTGCCCAGGCGCTTTCTGCCGGCTCTTTGTCGGGTGCCATAAAGTTGGCCAGTTGCACATAAAGGAAAGGAAAATTGCCTTCGTTCCATTTGTTGCGCCAGTCGGCGATCAGTGCAGGAAACAGACGCCGGTACTGTTCAGCCCTGCCGGCATTGCTCTCACCCTGATACCAGATAGCTCCTTTAATGGCGTAAGGTATTATGGGGTGAATCATCGCATTGTACAGAAGGGTAGGGTAGCTGTTGGGTCCTGAAAATGTCTGCTGAGGAGGCCTTCCCTCAAAAGAGGGAGCAAATTTCCAGATTCCTGACAGATCAATTTTTTTCCCGCTGGCAAGCTGCAGAAACATCTGGTTTTTTTCACCCCATATTCCTCCACCGCCTCCGGTATCAATAACTCTAACACTAATAACATTTTTCCCTTTCCGGAGAACTCCTGCAGAAACTTTGTAAATGCGCGGAACATTGTATTTGTTGATCGTGGAACCAACAGAAATCCCGTTAATGAATGAAAAATCACTGTCGTCTATTGGTCCCAGTTCAAGGGTGCTTTCTCCAAGGGCATCTTCTTCAGAAAGAATAAATTCTTTACGGAACCACACCACTCCGTCATAGTCGGGAAGGTAATCCGTTTCCCACAGACATGGCAGGTTCATTTCTTTCCATGAGGCATCGTCGTATTCGGCAACAAACCACCTTTCATTAAGTCCTTTATCATTCTTATCGAGATTCTGATACCACTCCGCAATTTTCCGCACTGATTCAGCTTGTGCTTTTTCCAGATCCAATGTTCCAACACTGGCCAGCCATTCCGAAAGATCGGGATCGGCCATAGCTGCTTCCCTGCTCATCCATGTTTCAACGATGGTTCCGCCCCAGGAACTGTTAATCAATCCAACGGGCACATTGAGTTCATGATGAAGGTGGCGGCCGAAGAAATATCCTGCGGCTGAGAAACCGGCAGCTGTCTCAGGAGTGCAGAGGTCCCATTTGCCGTCGTCCAGGTCGTTAAGGGGAAGAGTACTCATTTTTTTCGGAACGGTAAAAAGCCTGATCCGGGGGTAGTTTGCCGAGGCAACTTCATTGGCTCCGTCTTTTACCTGCGACAATGGGAATTCCATATTGGACTGTCCGCTGCAGATCCATACTTCCCCAATCAGAATGTCGTGCAGGGTGAGGGTATTTTTTCCCCGGATGGTCATTTCGAAAGGTCCGCCGGCCTTCATGGGAGCAAGCGTAACTTTCCACCGGCCGTTGTTGTCGGCCCGGGCCGAAAGGGTTTGCCCGTTAAAACTGACCTGTATTTTTTCTCCTTTGGTTGCCCAACCCCATACGGGAACAGGGATTTCCTGCTGGAGTACCATATGGTTGCTGAAAATACGGGGTAAGGTAACCTGGGCATCGGTAAGCCCGCATATCAGAGAAAAAATAAAAAACCACCTGATGAAAGCAAATGACCTCATAGGGATAAAATTTTGAAGGCAATTTAGAAATTTATCCTGATTTTCTCGAAATAATTTGAGAAAGATGGATCAGATAACCTTGAGTTCTTTTCCCACCTTTACGAATGCTTTAACGGCCTTGTCAAGGTGTTCTTTTTCGTGAGCTGCCGAAAGCTGAACCCTGATGCGTGCCTGTCCTTTCGGAACAACAGGGTAGTAAAACCCGATCACATAAATTCCTTCTTCCAGAAGCCTGGAAGCGAAATCCTGTGAGAGTTTGGCATCGTACAGCATGATGGGTACAATAGCGCTCTGGGTTGGTTTGATATCAAAACCTGCCTGTTTCATCTGGGAATAGAAGTATTCGGTGTTGCGGTGGAGTTTGTCCTGCAGGATATTTGTTTTGCTCATCATTTCAAACATGCGGATACCTGCGTTAACGACCATGGGAGGCAGGGAATTGGAGAAAAGATAAGGCCTTGAGCGCTGGCGCAGCATTTCAATAATTTCTTTTCTCCCGGTGGTAAATCCTCCGATGGCTCCGCCAAAGGCTTTTCCGAGTGTTCCGGTTATAATGTCAACCTTGCCTCTCAGATTGAACAGTTCGGTAACTCCTCTTCCTGTTTTGCCAACCACACCGGCTGAATGGGACTCGTCAACCATTACCATGGCATCATATTTTTCGGCCAGTTCAATGATTTTATCGAGCGGAGCTACATTTCCGTCCATGGAAAATACCCCGTCGGTTACAATAAGCCGGAAACGCTGTTCCTGGGCTTTTTTCAATTGCTCCTCCAGATCGTTCATGTCGGCATTGGCGTATCGGTATCGCTGGGCTTTGCAGAGCCTTACACCGTCAATAATAGAAGCATGATTCAGGGCATCGGAAATAATGGCATCTTCTTCTCCCAGCAATGGTTCAAAAACTCCGCCGTTAGCATCAAAACAGGCGGCATACAGAATGGAATCTTCCGTGCCGAAAAATTCAGCCACTTTAGCTTCCAGCTCTTTATGAAGATCTGTGGTTCCACAGATAAAACGAACCGACGACATCCCGTAACCGTGCGAATCCAGAGCCTCTTTTGCTGCTGCAATAAGTTCCCTGTCAGAAGACAAACCAAGATAATTATTGGCACAGAAATTCAGCACTTCCTTTCCTGTATTGAGTTTAATAACAGCTCCCTGGGGAGAAACAATGATGCGTTCCCTTTTGAACAAGCCTGCTTCTTCTATGGATGCAAGCTCTTTCTGAAGGTGTTTCTGAAAACGTGTATACATGGTGAGGTTGTTTTATGAAATGATAGAATAGTTTTATTTGACCAGCTAACTCTTATTCAGTGTTTTTTAAAAAGGTTAAAAAAGTTCAAAAATTTTTTCTTCACATCGTTTTGTATAACGGCGAATCAGTTTTTCTGAAATTTTTTGCGGATTTCATGCAGCATTACCTCTGTCAGGCGGGGCAGGTCGTACTCATGTTTCCATCCGTTATTTTGCCGGGCAATGCTGTCGTCAATGCTATGAGGCCATGAATCGGCAATGGCCTGGCGGAAGTCGGGTTTATAGTCTATGGTAAACCCGGGAATATGTTTTTTTATTTCGTTGGCAAGCTCTTCCGGGGTAAAACTGATACCTGCTATATTATAGGACGAATGAATGGAGAGGTTTTCGAGGGGTTGCTCCATCAGTTCAATGGTGGCACGGATTGCATCGGCCATGAACATCATGGGCAATCTGGTGTCCTTGTTCAGAAAGCAGGTGTAACTGCCGTTTTTCACAGCTGAATAGAAAATTTCCACTGCATAATCAGTTGTTCCGCCGCCTGCTTCGGTCTTATAGCTTATCAGACCCGGATATCGGATACTGCGCACGTCCACCCCATACCGCCTGTAATAATATTCACACCATCGTTCACCGGCCAGTTTACTGATTCCATAAACCGTGGTCGGTTCCATTACGGTGAGCTGGGGTGTGTTTTCCTTTGGTGTTGTGGGTCCGAATACCGCAATGGAACTTGGCCAGAAAACCTTGTGTACCTCTTCAAACATGCGTGCTACCTCAAGAACCTTGATCAGGCTTTCCATATTGATATTCCAGGCCTGAATGGGAAGCCGCTCGGCGTTTCCCGATAGAACTGCCGCCAGATGATAGATCTGACTGATTTTATTGCGTACAACAAAATGGATTAAATGTTTGTCGTCCATTACGTCCAGAAACTGAAACGGCCCGCTTTCCATAACATCGGCCGGAGGTTGCTTGATGTCGGTAGCAAACACATGCTCGTTTCCGTAAATCCGGCGCAATTCAATTACCAGTTCCGATCCAATCTGACCAGCAGCACCAATAACAAGAATATTTTCTGCCATAGTGGTATAAAAAGTGCCGAAAAGTACACTTTTTCCATGGCCTAAAAAATGATATTTAACATGATGTGCTTCTAAGAAAGGCCTTCAAGCTGTTCAAGGTCAGATAGATCCAAAAGTCGTCCGGTAGCTTTTTTGTTGCGCTTCAGATCATCAAGGCTAATGCAACTGATTTCTACCCCGCCGGCATGGATTAAAATTCTTCTTCCGAAAGCTTCATCAAAAGAAACACCGGTGATGGAATTCATAAGATCAATTCTGACAGGAGGATATCCCAGTTGTATGACAATTTCAGGCTCCACTAAGTCTTTTGCAGTTAATCCGGTTGATGAAAAACCGAATTGTCTGAGAACATCCAAAAGTCTGTCGATATTGTCGGGTTCGCTCTGGTACCATATATCCATATCTCCTGTGCTTCTTGGATAGCCGTGTATGGCCAGGGCATATCCTCCAACCAGAAGATACTTAACGTGATGTGCGTTCAACAATTGTAAAAACTCTTTGAAATCTGGGTGAAGCTTCATTATAATAAAATTGCATCCTGAGAAATTCAACGGCCTCTAATCGTTCTTCATAAGTCCGGGTTTTCCAGAAAGCACTTTCCGGAGGAACATTCTTCAGTGAGTATTTTCGTAAAACTTTTTTCACAGAAATTTTTTTTCTCTTGATACAAATTTAATTGAATTCCGGATGTGAAACCCAAATATTATGGCATGAATGTTTGAACTAAAAAAATAAGGAACCAAAGGCAAATGAAAAATTCTGGCAGCAGAATAATTGGATACAGGTTAAATGCATGGTGATGACTGCAGGCGGCAATAATTCACATTGCGACTTTTCTTTTGAACATCCTGTAATTAAGAGTACTTTTTTTCGGCTGAAACCATTTACTTTTGTCGCCTGTTAAAAATATGCCGAAATGCACACCGAACTTTACCTTGTAAGGCATGGAGAGACATTGTGGAATCTGGAAAAGCGGTTTCAGGGACAGATCGACAGTCCATTAACCGAAAATGGACGTGAGCAGGCACGCATACTGGGCGAGTTTTTGCAAGGGGTCTCTTTTGATGTGCTCATAACAAGCGATCTTGGACGAGCTGAGGAAACGGCCCGACTTGTCAATTCCTTCCTGAACATATCAGCTTTTACCACGGAACCGCTCCTTCGCGAAAGAAATTTTGGAATTTTTCATGGACTTAATCGGGAGGAAGCAGAGAAGAAATATCCCCAGGAGGCGGCAATGATCTGGTCGGGAAATTCTGATGCCGCTGTTCCCGGCGGTGAAAGCAAAAATCAGTTGCGGCAGAGGGTTCAGCAGTTTCTTGACGAATTGCCGGTTAAATATCCGGGCAAACGCATACTGGCCGTAACTCATGGAGGCGTTGTCAATACGGCAATCCGGCTTGTGCTGAGAATTCCTTTCGAGGCACCGCGCCGTTTCAAGCTTCCGAACACCGGCCTGAGCATATTTGTGTATGAAGAAAATGAATGGTTTTTACGGGCCATGAATGTAATTTGTCCTTTGAACAATCGTCATATTTATGACGATACCGTTTAAATACCGTTGGCGAAAAAACGTATTTTTACCATAAAACAGGGAACAATGATTGATAAGAATGTACGGGTGCGTTTTGCACCGAGTCCGACAGGCCCTCTGCATATGGGCGGAGTAAGAACGGCATTGTTTAACTTTCTCTTTGCACGAAAGCACAACGGATCGTTTATTCTGCGGATTGAAGACACGGATCAGATGCGGTTTGTACCCGGCGCGGAGGAATATATCATTGAATCATTGCAATGGTGCGGATTGCATTATGACGAAGGCCCGGGCATTGGAGGACCCCATGCCCCGTACCGTCAGTCGGAACGAAGTGCGATTTACCGGCAATATGCCGAGCGGCTGGTTAATGCCGGCTGGGCATACTATGCCTTTGATGCTCCCGAGGAACTTGATCAGAAGCGGAAAGAGGCCGAAGCTCAGGGGAAATCTTTTGCCTATGATGCTCTATCAAGGCAGCATATGAAGAATTCTCTGAGCCTGCCTGAAAACAGGGTGCGCGAATTGCTTGCCGCTGGTGCACCCCATGTGGTACGTTTTAAAATGCCTCCCGATGAAGAAATTGTGATGCATGACCTGATTCGGGGCGAGATCAGAGTAAAAACCTCCACCCTCGATGACAAGGTTCTTTTCAAGGCTGACGGCCTCCCGACCTATCACCTGGCCAATGTGGTGGATGACTTTCTGATGCGGATAACTCATGTCATCCGCGGTGAAGAGTGGCTTCCTTCCTTACCCCTGCATGTCTTGCTATACCGCGGTCTGGGTTGGGAAGACAAAAGGCCGGAATTTGCCCACCTGCCTCTTATTTTGAAACCAAACGGACAGGGAAAGCTTAGCAAACGGGATGGCGATAAAATGGGATTTCCTGTTTTCCCTCTGCAATGGAAAGATCCTGAAACCGGAGAAGTTTCCATGGGATACCGGGAACAGGGTTACTTCCCTGAAGCTTTTATTAATATGCTGGCCCTGCTGGGATGGAACCCCGGTACAGAACAGGAATTATTCACCCTGGATGAGCTGATACAGGCATTTTCTCTCGATCGGGTTAACAAATCGGGTGCACGCTTTGATCCCGAAAAGGCTCGCTGGTTTAATCAGCAGTACCTTCGCAAGAAACCGGCACCGGAACTTGTGAGGCTTTTCCTGCCGGTTCTTCAAAGCAAAGGTGTACGCGCCGACGAAAATACAGTTGAACGGATAGTTGAAACGGTCAGAGACCGTGCCGTTTTTGTTTCCGATCTGTGGGATCACAGCTGGTTTTTCTTTCAAAGGCCTGAAAGCTATGACCCGGCTATTGTGAAAAAGCGCTGGAGCGAACAGATGCCTGAATGGCTTTCTTCCTTAACCGTACATCTTGAAAAACTGACTTCCTTTACGGCTCCGGAAATTAAACAGGCTATCCATGATTTTGCCGAAGCAAAGTCCATTCCTGCAGGCAATCTGATGAACTGCCTCAGACTATGCCTTGTTGGAAGCAGTATGGGACCCGATCTGGCCCTTATTTGCGAAATACTCGGAACAGAGGAAATAAAACAACGGATCGAAAAGGCTGTTGCGGTTATCGGAAATGGAGTACATTGATGTTCATACGCATTCCCGGAGAAAAAATGGGATTTTTGTGCAAAACATTTTTGCACAGGAACTTACTGATCATTTTAAACCGGAAGTTTTTTGCTCCATAGGTTTTCACCCCTGGCACATTGAACAGTTTCCGGCTGAAAAAATGATGGACGCACTGCAGACTCATGCTGGAAATAAGCTGGTGCTGGCCATCGGAGAATGCGGACTGGATAAAAATATACAAACGGTTTTATCGGTTCAGGAAAAAGTTTTTCTTGCACAGCTTGAAATTGCCGAGTCTGTTGGTAAACCGGTAATAATCCACTGTGTTAGGGCCTATACCGAAATAATCAAACTGCGCAAATCGCTTAAATGGACGGTTCCGTGGCTTTTTCACTGGTTTAATTCAAGTTACGAGGTTGCTACGGATCTTATTGAATCAGGCTGTTATCTTTCGTTTGGACGCAGTCTGCTAAAACCGGACGGAAAAAATGCCGGCGTGTTTGCCAGACTCCCGGTTGACCGGTTGTTTCTCGAAACGGACGATGCGAATGTTTCCGTTGAAGAATTGTATCAGAAGGCTGCTCAAATAAAAGAAATCAGTCAGGATGAATTGCGTCGTTCCATACGAATGAATTTTACCCGGCTTTTCGGAGTTTAAGGTTACCCGTCAAACTGTTTACCAATGAATGACTGGCTGAAACGAACCCGGCTAATGCTGGGCGATGAGAAAATGGCAAAACTGCAACGGTCGCATGTTCTGATTGCCGGATTGGGGGGCGTGGGATCCTGGGCTGCGGAACTTATTGTGAGGGGTGGAATTGGAAATCTGACCATTGCAGACCACGACCTCATTACGGCTTCCAACCGGAACCGCCAACTGCCGGCTCTCCTGAGCACTGAAGGAATGCCAAAGGCTGATGTTATGGCCGCAAGGTTAAAAGATATCAATCCGGATCTGAACCTCACGGTAGTCAAAACTTTTCTGAAAGATGATGCTATTCCTGCCTTGCTCGATCAGGCTGAGTTCGATTATGTGATTGATGCCATCGATACCCTCTCCCCAAAGGTGTTTTTTCTCTATCACTGCTGTCAAAGAAAGTATCGGGTGGTCAGTTCCATGGGATCAGGGAATAAATTTGACCCGGGGCTTATTCAGGTGGCTGACATATCAGAAACTTACAATTGCCGACTGGCACATTACGTGCGAAAGCATCTGCATAAACTTGGCGTAAGAGAAGGAATTAAAACTGTGTTTTCTCCGGAGACATTACCGCAGAAAGTGCTTGACTGGGTAAGTGGTGAACAGAACAAACGCACAGTGGCAGGAACCGTATCGTACATGCCGGCTATGTTTGGTGCCTGGTGCGCCTCCGTTGTGATCAGAGACCTGATAGGAATTGATGAATATTAGAATATTATATAAATATATAGATATTTGCATATAATATTTTTTATTTCTATTTTTGTGTCATCTTAAATGATGAATAAAAACCTGAAATATATGAAATCAAAGACGCAACTGCTGAAAAATATTCTGGTAGCAGGAATGCTTGGAATTCTTACGTTGGGTACATCATGCGGCAATGGAAAGGCAGCTCCGGGCAAGGATGCCTCAGGAGAAAAGAAAGCTTTGGCAAAGGATTCGGTTTCGGTTGGTGCACCCATTCATTTAACCAGGGCTCAGTTTCTGGCCAGGGTTGTCAATTATATCGATGATCCGAACGGGCTGAAATATCTGGGCGACAAACCCTGCATTGTGGACTTTTATGCTGACTGGTGCGGCCCCTGTCGCATGGCTGCGCCGGTTATGGAAGAACTGGCAAGGGAATATGCCGGCAAGATCTATATTTACAAGGTTGACACACAGAAGGAACAGCAACTGGCGGCCGAAATTGGCATTCAGGGAATACCGGCCTTTCTTTTCTGCCCGGTAAATGGACAGATCTTTGGATCTTCCGGAATAGCGCGTACCCGTGAAGAAACCAAAGCAATGTTTAAAAAAATTATTGATGAGCAACTGCTGAAAACAGGTGCTTCATCCAAAATGTGAGACACAGTTTCAGGGGATTCAGTCTGGCAGAGAAGAATAGTATTCGTTCACGAGCGTATACTGGCCTTCTTTGAAAATATTGGAACAGTAAAAGTTAAGTAGTATCCCTTTGGGAATTTTCAGAAGTTTCATATAAGTGAGGAGCTGGGCCCTAAAAACCGGATGAAGAAATTCAACGGATTTTAATTCAACCAGTACCAGATTTTCAACCAGAATATCATACCGCAGATCACAATCCAAACGCATGCCTTTGTATTTGAGAGGAACATTTGACTGACTTGAAACTGAAAAGCCTTTTAATTTCAGTTCCTGGCGAAGGCATTTTTCATATACAGATTCAAGCAGTCCGGGACCAAGGAATTTGTGTACCTCAATTGCACAACCAATTATCTGGAATGAAAGATCATCAATCATTTTCCGGGTAATCATACACAGGTGTTTTTACATTTAAAGTGAATTTAGGAAAGATTATTGTGAATGCAAATACCCAACTGGCTATAGATATAGGAAACACATAGGACACATAGGAAAAACACATAGAACACATAGAAACACATAGAACACATAGGGAATTTGGTTCCCTCTATGTGGTCTATGTAAATCTATGTGCCTATGTGTTAAAAACTGCGGATCAATTAAACACATAGAACACATAGAAACACATAGAACACATAGGGAATTTGGTTTTCTCTATGTGGTCTATGTCAGTCTATGTACCTATGTGATGAGAAAATTATTTGAAAAAAGCCTTCCGGAGTTCTTCAATCTGATTTTCATTAATTGGAAAGAGGCTTCCGAGTGCTTTGCCGTAGATAAGTGATTTTGCGCTGAATTCGGCGACCTCAAGCCTGTCAAATGTTTGAAGAAGCTGATCGCCTGTTACGAGCACCGAGTCATTTTCAATGATGACAGCGGGAGTGGTCGAAGAAATAATTCTGGGAATATCTTCTTTCCCGGTAAAATGGGAGCCGAAAGGGACCATTGGAACGTCCTGCAGAAAAATCCAGCTTTCGGGTATCGTTCTCACTTCAAATTTTTTTCCGGTTACGCCAAATGCCATAAGGTTAGGCGATTGTGTAAGAATAATGGAATTGATGTGCGGGTTCCGGCGGTAAATTTCCTGATGGAGCCAAACTGAGCGGGAAGGGAGCTTACCGGGCTCGCGTTTACCGTCACGAATCTGAACGATATCATTTCGCTGAATGTCCCACCGGAGTTTATCGGTGGGAGTTATCAGGAAATCATTTCCGCGCCAGCGGGTAGAAACTGTCCCGTAGGAGCTGATCATGAGGCCCTGTTCGCAGGCCCGCTGAACAATTTTCACAATCTGTTCCCTTTTTTCACGTTCATCTGAAGGATATTCCGCCTTCTCCAGTTCGGGTTGCAGACGTGGAATCTGCGCTTCAAATTCTTCAATCTGATGATCGGAAAGATAGCGGGGTTCACCGATAGTTTTTCCTTTGATAATAGTACGGGCACAAAACTCAAGTGTTTCAAACCGTTCAAATGCATCCGATAGATCTTTGCCTCCGACAACAGTTCCATGGTTTTCGAGAATAACGGAATTATAGCCCTGTCCAATAATATCGGCTATTTTTTCTCCCAGCTCTTCACTTCCGGGGAGTGCATAAGGGACAAATCCTACCGGACCGCAGATGTGTTTAGCCTGGGGGATAACGTTCGTATCGGGAATTTGATGTACAATACTGAAGGCAACCAGTGCAGGAGGATGAGCATGAACTATGGCCTTCAGATCTGGCCGGGCTGCATAAATGGCTCGATGAAACGGATATTCCGAAGAGGGTTTGTGACGGCCGATGATTTTTCCTTCCCGGGTAATGCACATAATATCACTTGGCCGGAGAGAGCCTTTGTCTATAGCTGAAGGAGTAATCCATATATTACCGTCATCATCAATAACCGAAATGTTCCCGCCTGAGGTTGTTGTTAGGCCACGTTTGTATATTCTGCTGATAATCAAGACAATCTGATCACGTGGGTGCATCAGTTGCGTATCAAGAATTTGTGCCATAGAGGTGGATTTTAAGATGCCGCAAAGTTATGATAATCGGTTAAACCACATATACCATATTTTTCAGTCTAAAAACGTGGTCCGGTTTGATTATTCTTGTTACAAAAATGTATCTTCGTCATCGATTTACTGTTGAAAGCATGAATTCTATGAGAAAATTTCTTGTTCCCCTGGCAATGATTCTTTTTTTCACAGGCTGCTCTGCTCCCGGACCTGATGCAAAAAAAGTGGATGATTTTTGTGAATATGTAGTTAAACTTCTCCGGGAAAATAACCGGCAGGAGTTCTTGAAATTATATATGACCGAGCAGGAAAGCCTGATGTTTTTGCAGGCTGTGGCTATGGATGAACAGCAGCGCGAAAAGAACCTGCAGGAATTCTTTGCTTCTGTAAGGCAAGGTGATTATAATCTGAACACCAGGGCTATCTGGTTTGATAATCTGAGGAAGGATGTAGGGGAGGAGTTTTTGAAGAATTGTTATATCAAAAGTTACTTGAAAACGAGGGTTCAGGAAAGGGATGATTTTAAGTTAGCTTCTCCGGTTGTAATACTTGAATCAGAAAAACGAAGGGAAAAACTTCTTGTGGGAAATCTGGTGTTTTTTGACGGGCGCTGGCGCATTCTCAAAGGCCCATGGTGGATGGACTAATTCTTCTATGAAGGAAACACCATGTCGGTTGCGTTGTCCTGGTCGGAAAAGATAGAAAAGCAGTTCTTTACCAAAGATTCCGTTTCGAAGGATTCATGTATAGGTACAAACGGGAAGGATTGACAGATCCCTGTTGACGTAAGTCTTTCACATCCATCATTATCTGTCCTTTGTAATAACCTTTGATTTTCCCTTTTTCGGCAAAATTCCAAGCTTGATCGTAGGTTCCGGCCGGAATGCCGGAAATGTCGATGGTATAATTGGCTTCCTTCTTATTAATGGTAACCAGTCCTCCGGGCCCCGTCAGATAAGTAGACTTATCAGGCAATGCAATGCCACTGGCCGCAAAGAAAAGAAAAGGGAAAAGGCCGCGGCTGTCGCTGGAACTAATACTTCTGCCGGCATAATCGCCGCCCAGTTCGTTAGTGTTCTGGTCTACAACAGCAAGCAAAAGAGCCGCTGTATCGGACCCTTTTACATGAAGGAATTCAAACTGGTACATGTCCAGTTCTGCATTGGTTTCGCTGTTGGTCAGGATAATTTTGGTTACGTAAGCCTCGGTAATGGCGTAACTTTTTCCCTGGAAGGAAAAAATATTGGAAGGTTCTTCATCTTTCTTGCATCCATTGGCAAACACGACAATCAATGCAAGTAATGTTAAAGAGGTAAGAAAATTTTTCATGCTGCGGGGTTTAAGTATGTAAATATAATGAAAAATCCTCACTTTGGAGTAAGCCGACAGATAAAATTGAGGGGATTACGCTATAAAAGATACTGGTTATTTGAAGCTTAAGTAAATATATGCAGATTGTTGTATCTTTTCGTCATGTATGATGTAAAAAAATACCATTCCCGGGAAAGAAAATCATATGATAAATTATTCCCGGACCTTTCTGATTCTGCAGTGTTTCGTCACGAACCTTCAGGAGGTATCCTTTTTTATGCTCCCCTTTCCCTTGAGGAGCCCCTTGGATTGCAGGAAGCATTTATTGTTTCCCTTTGTGACGGTTGTAATTCCATTTCAGCAATAAAGGATCAGTTGAAGATAAAATTCGGGCTAACGCAGGAAGAAGCGGATAGTAAGACTTATGAAATACTTGGGAAAGCAATCAATACTGGAGCGATTGAACTGATGGAAGTCCCAAAAGAGGAGAGAAAAAGGAAATTCGGGGATACCCTTCTTCAGAAGTCATTTCCACTGAGCCCTCCCAGGAATGTAATCTGGTATGTAACTAAAAAATGCAATCTTCACTGCCAGCATTGTTTTCTGGAAGGAGGCACAAAGGCGCTACGGGAGTTATCAGAAAAGGAGGCGAAAAAACTGATTGATGAGCTTGGAAATTTGCGCATACTGTATCTGTCCATGTCGGGAGGCGAGCCTTTTTTGCGCGAAGACCTGTTCGAACTTATTGACCATGCCGCTTCTTATGGCATGCGGGTTGATATAGCCTCCAACGGAACCCTGATTGACAAAGAAACGGTCAGACGCCTTGTCCGCAGTCGTGTATTTCAGGTACAGGTGAGCATTGATGGTTCAGAACAGGTTCATAATTTGTTTCGTGAAAACTGCAGGGCCTACAAAGCCTCAGTAAAAGCTGTGCGCAGGATGCTGGATGAAGGAATCATGGTGAGTATCAGTCATACTGTCAGAAAAGGTTTGGTCAGTGAGGCGGAAAAGGTTATCGATTGGGCTGTTGCCATGCAATGTGCCGGAGTAAAAATCATTCCTTTTTACCCTGTTGGGAGGGGGAAGAAGGTAGCTGCGCAATATGTTCTGACAAAAGAAGATATTTCCCAACTGTATGCTATGATTGAAGAAAAACGAAAGGCTGTCCCCCTTGGATTTCAGATATATACAGAGATGGGTTACATGAAGGCACCGGCTGGTTCAAATAATAAGGGTAATTTTATGTACTGTCCTGCCGGTAAGGAAACGCTGGCGGTCTATCCTGACGGAACTTTATACCCCTGTCCTTTTCTCACCGGTTTTGCTGTTGGAAAATGGCCGGAGGATTCACTGGAAAATGTGTGGTTCCATTCGCCGGATTTGGCCCTGCTGCGCAGGTTTAATGCGGAAGAGGTTGACGGGAAATGCGGGCAATGCCTGTACAAAACTTTATGCGGTGGAGGGTGCCGGGCTTTTGCCCACTACTTCGGATCTGCAATAGACAGCTTTGATCCGTATTGTATGGCTTCGGAAGAGAAGGAAATCGATGCACAGGATAATTTTCCGGTGTAAGTTGTCAGAAATATTTCAGGAAGAAGGTGAAAGCGAACAAAAAACCCGCTTCCACAGCGGGTTTTTTAATTTTATGCTGGTTGCCCTGCCAGGGCTCGAACCTGGACTTTTCTGATCCAGAGTCAGACGTGTTGCCAATTACACCACAGGGCAAAGCGGGTGCAAAATTAACCAATAAGAATGAATTTGCAAAATGCTGTCAATCATTTCCGGAAATGCTTATCTTAGCTGATGTCTTAGGACATTTACCCATGGAGGCGAATTTCATATCGGACAACGGTATGGGGATAAACTGGAAGCGGAAGGTTATTTTCTTTCTTCTTTTTTTGCTTGCCGGGTTTATGCAGAATGAGCTGAATGCGCAAAGCTTCAGACTGGAAAGACCGCGCATCAGAAATTTTCCTTCCTCGGTTTATGGGGCCGATAAACAAAACTGGAGCATCAGCCAGGATGGAAAAGGAAGAATGTATTTCGCCAACAACAAAGGATTGGTTGAATTTAACGGGTCGGTATGGAAAACATTTCCGTTTCCTGCAGGAACCATTGTCCGGTCTGTTCTGTGCGATTCAACAGGGCGTATTTATGCAGGTTCTTTTGAAGAATTCGGATACTGGGAGAAAACAAATGACGGGAAAATGAAATACATTTCCCTGGTTCCCCAGCTTAAAAATTATCAATTTCATAATGAAGAAATCTGGAATATTGTTTCCTGGAAAGGTATTGTATATTTTCAATCATTTTCAGTGATTTTTGCCTGGGATGGAACCACTGTTGAACCTGTATTTCCTCCGGGTTTTATAACATGCTTCACCGGAATCAATTCGCAACTTCTTCTGGTAATTGCCGATCACGGACTTTTTCAACTTTCGGGCAGGAACATCGCACCCGTTGACACCTCGGATTTTTTCAGAAATACGGAGATAAGGGTCCTGCTGTCTTATGACCGGAACAATATTCTGGTGGCCACAGCCAATAAAGGTATCTATTTGTACGAATCATCAGGGAAACTTGTTCCCTGGTTTCAGAAACAATGGTCGCTGATAGGCAATGCCGTTATCAACCGGGGTGCGGTTACCCGCGACAGTGTGTTCATCCTTGGTACAATTCTGGAAGGCGCTTATGCTTTTACAAGGGAGGGTAATCTTTTGTTTCATATCACACGAGAGAACGGAATACAGAACAATACGGTGTTGTCGGCTTTTACTGACCAGGACAATAATGTCTGGCTTGGTTTGGACAATGGCATTGATCTGGTTATTCTTTCAGGTCCTGTATCATTTTCCTTTGATCCTTCGGGGAAATTGGGATCTGTTTATGCTATTGCCATCCATGAGGGTTATCTGTATGCGGGCACAAACCAGGGCATTTTCTGTTCTCCTTTTAATGTTTCAGGAGATATTCTGCAGCCAGTTTTCCGTCTTATACCCGGAAGCCAGGGACAGGTGTGGTCGTTTCATGCATCAAACTCCCAGCTTCTTTGCGGGCATAATGAAGGAACGTTTGAAGTTTACCCCGACAGGATCGTTAAAATCTCTCCGGTAACCGGCGGATTTTCTTTTACAAACTTCCGCTCAGGAGCAGATAACTACCTGATTCAGAGCACATATACTGATCTGGTTGTTTATGCCGAAAAGAACCAGAAATGGATATTCCGTAATACTGTCAGCGGGTTCCGTCATCCGATCCGGCAAATTATGACCGATCAAAACGGAAATATATGGGCATGCCACCTTCAGCGTGGTTTGTTCAAAGTAAAATTATCACCTGACCTGGCGACAGCTGAGAAGGTTCTCTTTTACGGGAAGCAGAAAGGACTTGAAAGTGATTACGGTATCAGGATGGCTCTTTTTGAAAACCACCTTGTTTTTCTGAACGAAGGACGTGTTTATTCATACAACGATCTTCTGGATAGCATGGTGCTGTTTGATTTTATTCATCACCAGCTGAAGCCGGATTCCCGCACCAGACAAATACTTACAGCCGGGGAACATACCTATTTTTTTGTGACAGATAATTCAATCGATTTGTTTAAGGTTCAAAAGGGAAATCTTATCGCTACGGGTTCCTATCCGACCGAGCTTTTTGACAATAAACTGGTCAGGAATTTTGAGTTCGTTTATCCGTGCGGTTCGGATACCTGGATGACTGGGCTGGAGAATGGACTTGCTCTCTTTGCAGACCGTAAAGATGAGATGGTTAAAGGGAAAAAAACTGCCAGTATTGAAATGGCTGAGTCTTTTGGCAGGAAAGATTCGGCGCAGCATCCTTTAACCGAAGGAACCGGAGAGCCAGTTATGATTCCGTTTTCTCAGAACAGCATTGTTTTTCACTTTTCATGCCCCATGTACACATCCGAGCCTTATTTTCTCATCAAGCTCGACGGGATGGATAAGGAATGGATAAGTACCGAATTACCGTATGTGCGTTATGAGCGACTTCCCTGGGGGAAATATGTCTTCCATGTGAAGGCAGTGGCATCAGGAGGAGAATTTTCGGACGAAAGCATTTTTACCTTCATTGTTCGTCGCCCATGGTACTGGTCTACCTTATCAAAGATCATATATGGATTGATTTTGCTTACGTTTGTTTACCTCTCCAGAATCTATGTAAAAAGGCGTCTGGAAAATCAGGCGCGTAAATTACGGATTGAAAAAGAAAGGGAAATGATACGGCTCCGCAACGAAAAACTGGAAGCGGAGGTTCACTATAAAAGCCTGCAACTGGCCAATACTACATACTCTATTATTAAGAAGAATGAACTACTGATGGAACTCAAGCGGTTGCTCGGGCAAATGAAAAAGCCGGCAGAACAGGGCTTTTCAACGCAGTTTCGCAATGTGCTCAGATTGCTTGACCGCAATATAACCGATGAAGAAGACTGGAAGGTGTTCGAAAGCAATTTTGAGCAGGCGCATGAAGAATTTCTGAAAAGAATCAAGAAACAGTATCCTGATTTAACCCCGGGAGACCTGAAGCTTTGTGCCTTCATCCGAATGAATCTTTCCTCCAAGAAAATAGCCGCTCTGCTTGGCATAACTACCCGAGGGGTGGAAAATCACAGGTACAGGCTGCGGAAAAAACTTAATCTGGATCGCGATGTGAACCTTACAGACTACCTGATGCAATTCTGAATTTTTTTCCGTTTCCCGTCCATAAACTGTTATCACAAAATCCAAATAATCAATTATTTATTAACTCATGGTGTAGTAATGATGAGGTGCATGCCGCAAATCATCATGGCATGGTGTATTTTATGTGAAGGTTTCTTTGGCTAATCCCTCTCATTGCTGATGTATCTTTAACCTGCTTTCTTTTACGAAGCAGTATTTCTGTATCAAAACCATATACCTGCTACCTATGAAAAAATCTGGTTTGATTCGTAAAGCGTGTTTTTTCCTGTTTGTTTTCCTGTTCAGCAGTACAGGGATTCTTTTGGCTCAGGAGAGGGTTCTGAGCGGCGTTGTCCGTGATGCGGAAACAAAGGAACCTCTGCCGGGGGCCAATGTAATAATTAAAGGTACGACAAGAGGTACCATCACCGATCTGAACGGAAATTTTTCTCTTCGGCTTCAAGCGGGTGATGAGGCACTGGTTGTATCCTTTGTGGGGTATAATAACAAGGAAATACAACCAGGTTCGCAACAATTCGTTGAGGTTTTGCTCGAAACCGAAAAAGTTGCTCTTGGAGAAATCGTTGTGATCGGGTATGGGACTGTGAGAAAGAGCGATCTTACTGGTTCCGTAAGCTCTGTGAAAGCGGAGGAAATGACCCGCATCACCGCTTCAAATCCTGTTCAGGGGCTGATGGGCAAAGTGGCCGGTGTACAGGTAACCAACACCTCAGGTGCACCGGGTGCTGCCCCTGTGGTGCGCGTAAGAGGAGTCGGTACTTTTAACAATTCTTCGCCCATTTATGTGGTTGATGGAGTTATTCTTGATGATATTTCATTTCTGAATGCTTCTGATATAGCTTCAACTGAAGTGTTGAAAGATGCCTCAGCAACCGCCATTTATGGTTCCCGCGGTGCAAACGGGGTCATTATTATCACTACCCGCAGTGGCAGTCTGACCAAAGGGAAGACGGTGTTTTCCTATTCGGGGGAATACAATCTTCAGATGCTGGCCAAGAAAATAGACCTTTTGAATGGAAGGGAGTTTGCTATTATTTCAAACGAAATCAGGCCGGGAAGCTTTAATAATGTGGATGCGGTGCCGAATACCGACTGGCAGGATCTTATTTTCCATACGGCACCCATGCACAACCATCAGTTTTCAGCCTCTGGGTCCACTGAAAACATGCAGTTTTATTTCGGGGTAGGGTATTTCAACCAGCAGGGTATTATCGACAAATCATCCTATGAAAGGCTTACCATTAAACTGAATAACACCTATCAGCTGAGCAAGGGTATAAAACTGGGAAATAATCTGACCATTGCCCCGCATAAAGAGCAGATAGCTCCCAATGTAACTTATTCGGCATACAGGGCCCAGCCTGTTCTTGTACCCTATTATCCCGACGGAAGTTTCGGTGTGGTTTACAATGTGGGAAATCCGCTGGCTGATCTGAAATATTCGAATAACTACAACAAGGGAATCAGAGGTGTGGGCAACTTCTTTGCCGAAGCTACCCTTTTGAAACATTTTACACTCAAAAGTAGTTTTGGTCTGGATGCATCCTATAATAAAGCGGTATCTTTCACACCTGAATTCACTGTATATAACCCTGATGGAACAGCTTCGCAGCAGCAGAATGTTGGCAGTGATCTTTACAAAGGTACAGGGGACTTTCTCGGATGGCTATGGGAAAATACCCTAAACTACAGCCAGACGTTTGGAAAACACACACTGGATGCCGTAGCAGGTTATACCATGCAGGACAATTCGTCGGAAAGCTACGGGATATCGGGTCAGAATATTTTAAGGGACGGACGGGATTTCTGGTATCTCCAGCCATCTTACCTCACCAATACCATCAATCAATTCAGAAATTCAGTCGATCCGAACCAATATTATTCCATGATTTCCTATCTGTTTCGGGTCAATTATACTTATGACGGGAAATATATTTTCACAACCACGTTCCGCCGGGATGGATCGTCGAAGTTTGCACCCGGCAACCGGTTTTCCAACTTCCCGTCGTTTGCTGCCGGCTGGAACATTACACGGGAGAAATTCATGGAAGCATTCCCCTTTGTGAGCAATCTCAAGCTCAGGGCAAGCTGGGGTATTATTGGAAACGATAAAATCATTTATACCGACAGGTTCTCAACCGTAAATGCCAATCTGGTAAGTGTTTTTGGTGTCAATCCGACTGCATGGCCGGCAGCTACTTATAGCAAAAGCGGAAATCCTGACCTGAAATGGGAAAGCACCTATCAAACCGATATAGGGCTTGAAACGGGTTTTTTCCAGAACAAACTTACAGCCGAGTTTGATTTTTATAACAAGGTAACAAAGGATATCCTTGTAGAACTTTCCACTCCCGGGTATCTTGGAAACGGTCAGGGCCAGAAGGTGCGTTTCAATGCGGCATCGGTACTCAACAGAGGGTTGGAATTTCAGGTTAACTGGAGAGAAAAGAAAAATGATTTTTCCTACAGTGTCGGATTGCTGGGTTCCACTATTCACAATGAAGTACTGAAAATTGGCGGAAATGTTGGCATCGATTCCGTACTGATAGGTGGGTACCTGGGAAACGGAATTCCTGTTACGCAGAGCAGAGTTGGCCTGCCAATCGGCGCATTTTACGGATACAAAACCAACGGTATATTCCAGACGCCCGAAGAACTGGCTGCCTATCCGCACAGTTCACAGGCTGAGGTTGGCGATCTTCGTTTTGTGGATGTTAACCACGACAGCAAAATTGACGGGAACGACCGCACGTTCATAGGATCTCCCATTCCAACGTTCATCTATGGGTTTCACTTCGAGGCAGGATACAAAGACTTTGAGCTTTCACTTGATTTACAGGGCCAAACCGGAAATAAAATATTTAATGGCAAAGAGGTAGTACGTCCTGATCCCTATAATTTTGAAAAACATGTATTCAACCGTTGGACAGGGCCCGGCACAAGCAATACTGAACCCAGGCCTTCGTTCGGAGGCTATAATTACTCCCCTTCCGACAGATTTGTTCAGGACGGTTCCTTTTTACGCCTGAGGAATATAACATTTTCGTATGCATTACCTTCCGGCCTGTCCGACAAGCTTCAGCTTTCGAAGGCTGTTCTTTATCTGAAAGGTACCAATCTGTATACTCTGACCAAATTCACCGGATATACTCCGGAGATTGGCAGTGAGGATGTTCTGTCAAACGGGATTGATAATGGTATCTACCCGGTTACTGCTGTTTATTCATTTGGTTTGAATATCACTTTTTAGTATGAGAATATGAAAGCATATCATTTTTATCTGCTATTTCTGGCAATAATAGCAAGCGGGTGTGAAGACTTTCTGGACAAAGAACTTCAGGGTTCTCTTACCCAGTCTACTTTCCCTGTTACCAGGGAGGATGCTTTGTTAGCCACCAATGCTGTTTATGCGAGTGTGCGCAGTTGGTATTACAATTCAGGGGGGTATCCCATTCTGGACATTATGTCGGATGATGCCCATAAGGGAAGCAATCCCAATGACCAGCTTGCTACGGTTGGCCCGTATGACAATTTCAATATTACCCCTACCCAGGATGGGCTTGATCGCTGGTGGGCTACGCTTTACGAAGGCATAAAAATGGCGAATGTCGTAATTGAAAAGGTACCTTCCATTCAGATGGATACCATATTGCGCAACCGTTATGTTGCCGAAGCCCGTTTCCTGAGGGCCCTGTTTTATTTTGATGCAGTGAGAGCCTGGGGCGGAGTACCCCTGGTGACAACCCTTAATCCTCCGTTGAAACTGCAGAGGGCCTCTTCCGATCAGGTTTATGAGCAGGTTCTTTCGGATCTGCACTATGCCCTGGCCAACCTGAAGGAAAAAAGTGAGCTTAAAGATCAGGACCAGGGAAGGGCTACCAAAGGTGCTGCCAGAGCTTTGCTGGCAAAGGTGTATCTTTTCCGCCATGATTATGTGAATGCCGAAAAATATGCCCTGGAGGTAATTCATTCCGGCGAATACGATCTGGAACCTGTATTTATTGATGCTAACGGCGTAAACGGGGAAAATGGTCCTGAATCAGTTTTTGAAATCGGAGCCCTTCAGATTGAAGGATATGAAAACGGAGGCAATCAGTATGCCAACACGCAGGGTGTGCGGGGAACACCAAACCGGGGATGGGGTTTCAACCGCCCTTCCGAAGATTTGCGCAATTCATTTGAAGCCGGTGACCCAAGGCTGGAAGGAACCATCATTGATCTGGGGCAGGTAATTGATGGCGTTCTCATTCTGGGTGACGGAACGACGCCTGATGTAACCAAAGACGATCAGGGTAATATTATTGAACGGGAATGTTATAACCGGAAGGTGTGGGTTCCCGGAACAACTACCGTTACCCAATGGGGCCACCACCGGAGACTGATCCGCTATGCCGACGTACTGCTGATGGCTGCTGAAGCCCTGAATGAAAATAATAAGCCCGATCAGGCACTCGTTTACCTTAACAAGGTGAGAGAAAGAGCCCGGCAGGGTAACAATTCCATTCTTCCCGATATTACCGTAACACAGAAAGACCAGCTGCGTGACATCATTCTGAATGAGCGGCGTCACGAACTGGCCCTGGAGGGGCACCGTTTCTGGGATCTTGTCCGTACAGGCAAGGCGCCTGAAATCCTCGGCCCTTTAGGCTTTGTGGCAGGAAGAAATGAGCTGTTGCCCATTCCGCAAAACGAAATTGATATTTCCCAGGGTACCCTGGAACAAAATCCGAATTATTAATTCCCTAATGTTCAATTAAAACCATCAGACTATGAAAACGAAAACTGCTTTTATCAGTGTCTTGCTCACGTTTGTGATGGCTTTCTTCATCATAAACAGTTGCAGCAAGGATGAACCGGTTCCTCTGAAGCTGGTATCGCTTACAGCGGGAAGTATTGACCTTAACGGGGCTACTTCGCCGAACAATGTGCCGGTGAATCCTGTCATCACAGCCACATTCAATACAAATGTGGATCCTGCCACTGCCACAAGCTCCACCATCACCCTTGTCCAGAATTATGATGGTGCCAACATTGAGCTGAATATTTCTGTGAATGGCAAGACAGTTACAATAAGTCCGAAGTCGGATCTGGGTCATGGTGCTTTGTACCAGCTGACTATTACAGAAGGGCTGAAATCCAAGGATGGTGAACCGCTGGTTTCCCTCACCCGGTCATTTACCACCGAAGGAACGTTTGTGCCTTCCGGCCAGGTTGCTCACTGGGGTTTTGAAAACAATGCCAACGATGATGTTGGTACATGGAACGCCTCAGCCAACGGTATTGTTGATATAACCTATGTCGCTTCGCGCAATGCTGCTGCCGGAAAAGCCGCCTCTTTCAACGGCACTACAAGTATTATTGAAATTCCTAACGGAGACCAGCTTATCAATACCCATGATTTCACTATCAGCTTCTGGGTTAAAACCAACTCAGCCGACAAAACCAGCGGTCATTTTGTGCTTGGTTTAGGTGCTTTCTATGGAATTCAGTACGAAATTTTCGGGGGATATGACGGAGCCAAATTTGCCATCCGTTACGAGCTGGCTGACGGATCTACTACTTCGGAAGATATGTGGTTCCCCGCCAATGCTACCGATAATACCAACGGTGGATGGCAGGGCTGGGATTTTGCCAAACCTGTTCCTGCAGACCAGATGGTTGCTATGCTGAAAGATACCTGGCTCCATGTAGTTTATACCTATAACAGCACCGAAAAGGAAGGAACCCTTTATTACAACGGTGAAAAAATGAAGAGCTTTGATTTCGACCTGTGGCCCGACAATGATCCGAAACGAACGGTGGTTGGCCTCAAATACGGCGGTGTAGCCCCTGAAGTAGTGAATGAGCTTGCTTTCGGATTCATTCAGTCAAGAGCAGGGACACTCTGGGATAACGAAAGCTGGGGCGGTTATGATTTCCCCGGAGCCAATCACTTTAAAGGCTTGCTTGACGATGTGCGGATTTTCCACAAAGCACTTACAGCAACCGAAATTAATCTGATGTACAACTCAGAAAAACCATAAGCTTTTTTAAAGAGAGGTTTCAGGGTATTTTCCCCTGAGACCTCTTTTCTTTTCCTTTTTTCAGCCCGCATCGGTTTTCAGAGGAGATAACCGGCAACCTTTAAAGAAATATCCATGAAGACTAACACGAACATTTTACTGGTTGTTTTAATTGCCTTTCTTGCCTTTTCGTGCAAGAAAGAAAAGCCAGATAACGGGCCTGACGGAAGTATTCTTCAGCTGGCACGGGTGAGGGTGGGAAGCGTTGTCCTTTCCTTGCAGACAGTGGTATCAAATGTTCCCGTTGACAAAAACATTTTTGTTGAATTCAGTAGTCCGGTTGACACTGCTTCGGCCCGGAGCGGCATACATCTTACCTTGCAGGACGGTACGCCGGTGCCATGTGAAGTAAGTTTTCTCGATGCTTTTAAAACCGTTGTATTAATTCCGGGTACACCTCTCCGGAACAATACCCCCTATAGACTGAGCATTGCAAAAACCATTAAAGGATCTGATGGATCAGCTTTTCCTGGTGTGGAGTATTCTTTTACCACCGTACCGGCAAGTCTGATTATCGATAGTATTCTTCTCAACGGCAATTGCTTTAAAACGCCGGCTGTTCCAACCGATGTTCCTTTTGACGGGATTACTATTGATGTACGATTCTCGGCTCCGCTTAATACAAACAATGCCGCATATTATTTCAGTCTTTCGGGCGGGGTCTCATTTAACCTGTCTTTTGCTGAAAACAATACACGTGTCATCCTTACCTCTTTGCAGAAACTGGAACCATACAAAAAATATACCTTTGTTATTTCCAGTTCTCTCACTTCAGCCGATGGAAGTCCTTTTGCCGGTTTTTCAAATTCTTTTTATACCAGGCTTGATTCTGCATTTAAGTTTCCTCAGATAAGCAACGAAGAGCTGTTGAATCTGGTTCAGCGGCAGACGTTCCGGTATTTTTATGATTTTGCCCATCCTTCTTGCGGACTGGCAAGGGAAAGAAATACTTCGGGCGATGTGGTAACCATCGGGGGCTCCGGTTTCGGAGTGATGGCCCTGATTGTTGGCATGGAAAGAGGTTTTATCACCAGACAGGAAGGTGTCAGCCGGCTGGGTAAAATTCTTGGTTTTCTGGAAACCTGTGACCGGTTTCACGGTGCCTGGCCTCACTGGCTGAACGGATCAACTGGTAAAATTGTCCCGTTCAGTCCTAAAGATGATGGCGGCGATCTGGTGGAAACTTCGTTCATGATTCAGGGGTTATATACTATGCGGCAATATCTTGATTCAACCATATCGGAAGAAAAATCGCTGATACAACGAATCAATACCCTGACGTCGCAGGTTGAGTACGACTGGTTTACAAACGGACAAAATGTTCTTTACTGGCTGTGGTCGCCAAATAACGGGTATATTCTGCGCATTGAAGGGTACAATGAAACACTTATAACGTATGTCCTTGCAGCCTCATCCAAAACGCACCCGGTTTCGGCTGAGGTTTATCATCAGGGATATGCCCGCAGCGGAGCCATTAAAAACGGGAGTTCTTATTATGGTTATGTTCTACCCCTGGGACAGCCCTATGGAGGCCCGTTGTTTTTTACCCATTATTCCTTCCTGGGCCTTGACCCACGCAACCTGAGCGATCAATATGCCAGTTACTGGCAGCAGAATGTTAATCAGTCCTTGATCAACTGGGCTTACTGCACAGCCAATCCAAAGAAATATGTAGGTTATGGAAGCGATTCCTGGGGGCTTACTGCCAGCGATAATCCCTGGGGATACAATGCGCATTCTCCGACAAATGACCTTGGTGTTATTACTCCCTCGGCCGCCATTTCGTCCATTCCCTATACTCCCGAACAATCCATGAACGCTATCCGGCATTTTTATTATTTGCTGGGCGATAAATTGTGGGGGGAATATGGATTTTACGATGCATTTGATGTTACAGAAGGCTGGTGGGCCAATTCCTACATTGCAATCGACCAGGGTCCTATTGTCTGCATGATTGAGAATTACCGTACCCAGCTTCTCTGGAACCTATTTATGTCCTGTCCTGAAGTGCAGGCAGGATTAAACAAGCTTGGCTTCAGCTTTTGATAAACAGAATGGATTTTATGAAACGGATGCGATACAGAAGATCAATATCCCGGCCGATGGTTTTGGCGGCACTTCTTTTAGCCGGTATTTTGACAGGTTGTGCCTTTTCTGATTCCTCTTCCGTAAAGGGGAAACAGGGTAGTTCAGTGCACCCAGCTATGAGTGATGATTCGCTTCTTACCCTGGTGCAGTATCGCACATTTCAATATTTCTGGGAAGGAGCGGAACCGGTTTCCGGAATGGCGCGGGAGCGGATCCATATGGATGGTGTGTATCCTGAGAATGATCAGAATGTTGTCACCACCGGAGGAACAGGTTTTGGAATCATGGCCATTCTGACAGGTATTGAGAGGGGATTTATTACACGGGAACAGGGCCTGGAGCACCTGCAAAAAGTTGTTGATTTTCTTTCAAAAGCCGATCGCTTTCACGGCGCCTGGCCTCACTGGCTCTATGGTGAAAGCGGAAAAGTCAAGCCATTCAGTTCAAAGGATGACGGCGCAGATATTGTGGAAACCGCTTACCTGATGCAAGGTCTTCTTGCCGCGCGTCAATATTTCAACCGGCCAGCCGAATCAGAGAAGAAACTTGTGAATGATATCAACAGATTATGGGAAGAAGTTGAATGGGACTGGTTTACCCGTGGAGGGAGGCATGTGATTTACTGGCACTGGTCTCCCAGGTATGATTGGGAAATGAATTTTCCTGTGGAAGGGTATAATGAATGCCTCATTCTGTATGTTCTCGCTGCTTCTTCTCCTACTCATCCTGTTGATCCTGTTGCCTACCATGAAGGCTGGGCGAGGGGAGGAAAAATCAGAGGGAACAGCCAACCTTATGGATATAGCCTTGTCCTGAAGCATAACGGAGCAGAAGAATACGGAGGTCCTCTCTTCTGGGCGCATTATTCCTTTCTCGGCCTGGATCCGAGGCACCTGAAGGATCAATATGCCGACTACTGGGAACACAACGTTAATCAAACCCTTATTAACAGGCAATGGTGTATTGAAAATCCAAGGAAATATAAAGGATACGGGCCTTCCTGCTGGGGCCTTACGGCAGGGTATTCGCCGGTTGGTTATGCGGCACATGCCCCAGGAAAGAAAACTGATCTTGGGGTCATTTCTCCTACTGCAGCCCTTGGTTCATTTCCTTATACGCCTGAATTTTCCATGGAAGCCTTGAAATGCTTCTATTACCAACTGGGAGACAAAATATGGGGCAAGTACGGTTTCTATGATGGTTTCAGCGAAACGGCAAACTGGTATCCGAAGCGCTACCTGGCTATTGATCAAGGACCAGAAGTGGTAATGATTGAAAATTACCGTTCCGGTCTATTATGGAAACTTTTTATGTCGTGCCCTGAAATAAAGAACGGATTGAAAAAACTTGGATTTGAATATTGATTCCATATCTGTTTAAATCTTAAAAAGAAAGGAGGTGAAAGACAACAGAAAAACAGAAAAACAAATTTCCGGCAACTTTTTTAGTACTAACCATTAAAAACTGAACACCTATGAAAAAAGTTCTACATGTATTATGCATTCTGGGTATGATGACTTTTGTTTCAAAAGCCCAGGTAATCGAAAATTTCGAAGACTTCATCAAGGTACATACCATGGCCAACGGGCACCTGGATGTTCCTGCAGCCTTTAAAGTGGTTGCCAATCCGCTGAAAAGTGATGCTAATAACAGCGATCACGTTATGATGTTTACCAGAGGGTTTGATGGTAATCCCTGGGCCGGATTCTGGAGTGTCCTAAGTGTACCGGTTGATCTGACTGCAGACAAGTACATCCGGGTGAAAGTGCTGAAACCAAGAATCAGTCCTCTCCATTTCAAGGTAGAAGGTGGTACTTCCGATCCTCCTTCGTTTGAAATTTCTCCGGTTAATGCGCAGACAAAAACAGACGAATGGGAAACAATAGTGTTTTACTTTGAGAATGCAACAGGAACCTATCCAACCATCGTTTTTATGCCCGATTTTGAAGATCCGGTGACCTTGACCGAGGATATTGTCATTTACTTCGACGATATTGAAGTGTGTAACACGCCTGATGGACCGGCAACACGAGTCATTGAGAATTTTGAAGGAGCTATTCCGGTTCATACTATGGCAAACGGGCATCTGGATGCTCCTGAAGCCTTTGAAGTTGTTGCCAATCCTCTTAAAGACGAGGTGAACGGAAGCGACCTGGTTATGAAATTTACCAGAGCTTTTGACGGTAATCCCTGGGCTGGTTTCTGGTGCATACTGCCGCAACCTATTGATATGACGGTGAATAAATACATGCACGTAAAGGTTCTCAAACCCCGGATCAGTCCGCTTCATTTCAAAGTCGAAGGAGGATCAACCTCCAATATTGAAATTCCATCAATGCATCCGCAAACAATGACTGATGCCTGGGAGGATATAGTATTCTATTTCGAGAATGCCACAGGTACGTATCCTACCATTGTCTTCATGCCCGATTTTGAGGATCCTGTTACTCTTACCGAAGATATTACCATCTATTTTGATGATATTGAGCTGACGGAAACAGGACCCGTTGGTGTAAAAAATGCAACCGCCGGCAGTGGTATGGTTATCTATCCTAATCCGGTTAAAACAACCCTGACACTTGATAACCTTCAGAATGCCGAAAGGATTGTCATCAGCAATTTAATCGGACAGCAGATAATAATAAAAAATAATATCCGGGAAAGCAGAACAACAATGGATGTATCCTCGCTGGCCCGTGGTATATATATTGTTTCGATTCATAGCAAAGACGGAAAAACTGAAACCGGGAAATTTATGAAGGAATAATTGTGTCTGTTGATTAAAATTTCAGGGGATGTGTCATTTTTTTCACATCCCCTGATTTTTTTATGCACCTATGATGAACGCTGATGCAAATGCATATGAAAAAACGGCCGGTTTAGTTTGACTCTCTGGCCTGAATTTTTGCCCAGGTATCCTTCAGCGTGACGGTGCGGTTGAAAACAATCTTTTCCGGCCCGGAGTCGGGATCGACACAAAAATATCCAACCCGTTCAAACTGGAATTTGTCGTAAACTTTTGCACCGGCAAGATAAGGTTCGCACCAGGCATTGATAACTTTAAGGGAATCCGGATTCAGGTGGATTTTAAAATCCTGGCCTTCGGGAACATCATCTGGGTCTGGCACATTGAACAGACGGTCGTACAAACGTACTTCAGCCTGCATGGCATGGGGTACAGATACCCAGTGAATGGTACTTTTCACTTTTCTTCCATCGGGGGAATTGCCTCCGCGGGAAGCCGGATCGTAAGTACAATGGATCACAGTTACTTCGCCTGTAGAGGGGTCTTTTTCCACGCCGGTACATTTTACAAAATAGGCATAACGCAGGCGCACTTCGGTGCCCGGAGAAAGACGGAAAAACTTTTTCGGAGGATTTTCCATGAAATCATCTCTTTCAATCCACAATTCGCGGGAGAAGGGAACCATGCGCTTACCGGCAGAGGGATCTTCGGGATTATTGACTGCTTCAAGTTCTTCGGTAAGCCCTTCCGGGTAATTGTCAATCACGAGCTTTACTGGATTAAGTACAGCCATTACACGGGTAGCGTGCTGGTTAAGGTCTTCCCTGATGCAGTGTTCCAGCAGGGCAACATCAATAACATTATCCCGTTTTGCTACGCCCACCCGATCGGCAAAGTCACGGATTGATTCGGGGGTATATCCCCTGCGCCTCAGACCGCATATTGTCGGCATCCGCGGATCGTCCCAGCCTCTGACAATACCCAGTTTAACCAGTTCCAGCAATTTTCGCTTACTCATAACCGTGTAGGAAAGATTCAACCGGGCAAATTCAATCTGTCGCGGCCTCACTTTTCCCGGCTCGGCAATATGATCAAGAAACCAGTCGTACAGGGGCCGGTGCACTTCAAATTCCAGCGTGCAGATAGAATGGGTTATTCCTTCAATGTAGTCGCTTTGTCCATGAGCAAAGTCGTACATAGGGTAGATACACCATTTTGTTCCGGTGCGATGGTGCGGGGTATAATTGATGCGGTACAAAATGGGATCCCTCATGTGCATATTGGGAGATGCCATATCAATTTTGGCCCGCAGGATTTTTGATCCTTCGGGAAATTCTCCCGCGCGCATCCTTCTGAACAACTCAAGGTTTTCCTCAACAGAGCGGTTTCTGTAAGGGCTTTCTTTACCGGGGACGGTTGGTGTCCCTTTTTGTTCGGCTATCTGTTCGGGGGTAAGTTCACATACGTAGGCCAGTCCTTTTTTTATCAGCATCTCAGCCCATTCATACAACTGGTCAAAGTAATCGGAAGCATATTTCGGTTCCCCTTCCCATTGAAATCCCAGCCATCGGATATCTTCCATGATCGATTCCACATATTCAACATCTTCTTTGGTGGGATTGGTATCATCAAACCGCAGGTTGGTCTTTCCACCATACCGCTGGGCAATGCCAAAATTCAGACAAATGGATTTGGCATGGCCTATATGCAGATAGCCATTAGGCTCAGGAGGGAAACGGGTTAATACCTTCCCTCCGTTTTTCCCTTCCGCCAGGTCTTTTTCAATGATTTCGTGAATGAAATTTTTGTTTTCCTTACCAGTTCCGTTTCCAGTTTCTTCTGCCATGTTGGTGATTTGTTAGTAAACTGACCTGCAAAAATAATGGTTCTTCCCAAATAATTGCTTGCCAGGTGAAAAGCAAAGGTTTTAAATGGTAAAGCGCTTTGGAAAACTATTTTGAAAACTACATTTCATTATCTTAGCAAGACTTTTGCATGCGTATGGGACAAATTTTGCTTGAAGGAATGGAATTTTATGCCTATCACGGGCATTTTGAAGAAGAAAATATTATTGGCAACCGGTTTGTGGTTGATCTGGTCATTGAAACCGATATGGAAATACCTTCTATGACCGATAATCTGAAAGATGCGGTCAATTACCATACGGCGTATCAGATTGTGCAGCGTGAGATGGGAAAGAAGTCGCGGTTGCTTGAACATATTGCCGGAAGGATTCTGGATGCCTTGCACAACGAATTGAAAGGAATTCAGAAAGCAACGGTTACGGTTGCCAAACTGAACCCTCCTGTTGGGGGTAAAGTTCGTGCCGTGCGGGTTACCTTAAGCCGTTAACTATGGTTTCATCCGGGGATGTACTGAAACGATGCCCATCGTGCGGAAGTTTTTTCTCATGTAATCCTCACGGTGATTGCTGGTGCGAAGAATTCAGGATTCACCGAAAGGAAATGATACAGCTAATGCAGCAATATACCGATTGCATTTGCCCGGCGTGTTTGAAGAAATACGCTGCCGAATAGGCCTTCAGCAGAAAATACCTGAAACCCTTATCAGAGAGTGATGGTCCGGCTTGATCCCGGGGAAAGTTTTAGATCCCAGATGTAATCCTTGTACCGGATTTTTACCTGGCTTCCTTTTTCGGCGTGGATAACAGCTTTGAGAAGTTGTTGGTTTTTCCATTCCAGGTCGACCACAAATCCTCCTCTGGCGCATAGGCCGGAAACCTTGCCATCGGGCCAGGCTGAAGGAAGGGCAGGCAAGAGCCGGATAAATCCCTCATGGCTTTGAATCAGCATTTCGGCAATTCCTGCCGTAGCCCCAAAATTGCCGTCGATCTGAAAAGGCGGACAGAGATCGAAGAGGTTAGGACAGGTACTTCGCTTTAACAAAGTTTTGAGCATGTCATGGGCTTTGTCACCATCATGAAGCCGGGCGCGGAAGCTGATAATCCAGGCCGCACTCCATCCGGTATGCCCTCCGCCATGTTCCAACCGGTAATCGAGCGATTTTCTTGCAGCTTCCATAAACTCCGGAGAAGAATCAAATGTATATTGATTTCCCGGATGGAGAGCATACAAATGCGACATATGCCTGTGACCTGGTTCCGGTTCGGCGAACTCCTCGGCCCATTCCATCAGCCGCCCGTCAGAACCTATACCGGGCAGAAGCAATTCCGGCAGAATGGTTTCAATTTGTCGGGTCACGGAATCTTTGATCCCCAGTATTTTGGAAGCTACAAGAAAACTGCTGAAAAGGTCATAAATGACTTCCTGATCATGGGAAGGGCCCATACTTATCTGATAATTCTTCCCGTCGGACGCAGTGAACGAATTTTCAGGCGATCCGGCAGGTCCTGATACCCATTTACCTGTCCGTGGATCCTTTACCAGCCAGTCGCAATAAAAAAGAGCAGCATTTTTCATTACAGGGTAATAGGTGCGAAGGAACCCGGTATCCTGAGTGAATTGATAATGTTCCCATATGTGCCTGCACAGCCATCCGCCTGCTCCCAGATGAAGTCCCCATAAAGGATTTTCTCCGGGGGAGGTGAATCCCCATACATTGGTAATCGGATGCACACACCACCCTCTGGCTCCGTACTGAACCGCTGCCGTCCGCGAACCCGGCTCCATCAGGGATGAGATTAATTCCATAAGTGGCTGGTTGCACTCGTGCAATCCGGTAACATTAGCAGGCCAGTAATTCATCTGAACATTGATATTGGTATGATAATCACCATTCCATGGTGTCTGGATCTTGCTGGCCCAGATTCCCTGAAGATTGGCCGGAAGACTTCCCGGACGGGAGGAAGATATCAGGAGGTAACGGCCATATTGGAAGTACAGCGATTCAAGGTAAAGATCTTCCTGACCCTGCTGGTATCTTTTCAAACGGATATCAGTGGGAACAGTGTCAATTACCTTGCTGTTTCCCAATTGCAATATACACCGCTCAGAAAGATTCCTGAAATCGGCAAGATGATTTCTGTATAGCTGTTTATAGTCAAGTTGACTGGCTTTTTCCAGGCGGTTCCATACTTCGTTTTCAAAATCTTCCCGTTTATAATCAGGATAATGCAACCGGTAGTCTGTGGCTGCGCTGACAAGCAATACTACTTCGTTTGCGTTATGAACCTGTATCTTGTTTCCGGATTCTTCGAGACGACCTCCTTTTATGACCGGACGGATAATGGCAAAGTATTTCATGCCTTCTCCTCCTTTTCCGTCAGAAAGTGCCCCGTGTACGATAATCTGGCCATTTTTTGTGGCAACTGCGTATCTCTCGGGCCTGGTAAACCAGAAAGAAAGATTTACTGCGTTTTTCCTATCGGCTGAAATTTTGTATACAAGCACTTTATCGGGATAGCTCACAAATGCCTCCCGACGGAACCTGATGTTGTTTTGTCGGTAAGAAACCCGGGCAATTCCGGTCATAATATTCAGTTCGCGCCGGTAGTCGGTATATTCAGTTTTTGGGTCTGATTCTATCCAAAGGTCTCCCAGTGTCTGATAACTACCAAAAGGCACATTTGTCCCGTTGCCGTATCCGGAGCCGTATCCTTTGCAAATTTGTGTTTTAAGGGTTAATTCAGATGCTTCATTAAATTTACCTGCAAAAAGCAATTCCCGAATTTTTGGCAGGGAGGCCTTTGCATCGGGATTGTCATTGTCGTCAGGACTTCCTGACCAGAGGCTTTTTTCGTTTAGCTGGATTCTCTCCAAAGCTACGTCGCCGAAAATCATTACGCCCAAGGCACCGTTGCCCAGAGGAAAAGCTTTCAGCCATTCGGGATCATCGGTCCATGCATTTGGACTGTCGGGTACATCAGCTTTTGCCGGTTGGGTGTACCACAGCTTCATGGGCGTAATATTCTTCTTGCAGCCTGAAAGGGAAAGAATTACAAAAAAGAATCCCCAAAAAAATTTTCTCATGACGTGGTAGTTCAAGGAAGTTTCAAATTTGGCAAATTTCGGAAAAAGAAAAAATTACTACCTTTGCATTGTAATCAAAGTGCTGGTCTCTTGGCCGAGTGGCTAGGCACAGGTCTGCAAAACCTCGTACGGCGGTTCGAATCCGCCAGAGACCTCCTCCCAAATCCCTTCGCGACAGCGAAAGGGATTTTTTGCTTTGTATGGCCTTCAAGCTCGCTTGAAGGCCATACAAAGCAAAAAATCCCTAAGGCCGGCAGGCCGCAGGGATTTGGGAGGAACGTTCCCCCCCCCGACCGGATCACAGGAAGTAATCCGCCTTGAAGGCCATACAAAGCAAAAAATCCCTAAGGCCGGCAGGCCGCAGGGATTTGGGAGGAACGTTCCCCCCCCGACCGGATCACAGGAAGTAATCCGCCTTGAAGGTCATACAAAGCAAAAAATCCCTAAGGCCGGCAGGCCGCAGGGATTTGGGAGGAACGTTCCCCCCCCGACCGGATCACAGGAAGTAATCCGCCTTGAAGCTCTTTTTGTCAAGCATTATATATAAAAGCCGGTTGACTTTCTGAGTCAACCGGCTTTTATATAAATCGTTTTTACCAGAGTGTCGGTGATAATCCTTAATGACTGTCGTACAGTATATTGCTACCCGATAAATACACCCCCGTACTGTTATTATATATTCCTCCCCAGTCGCCGTTGGATGGAGATGTGGCATTTCCATCGCCGTTGGTATCTCCTCCGTGGGCATCGTCTTTAAAGGAGGTAAAGAAATTGGTAGAGTTAAAGGTGAGGGATGCACCGGTTCCTATAACAAGGTAACTGCCTGGAGTAAATTTCACAATAACACTCTGGGCCAGGGTCAGGCTTCCCGGACTTTCAATCCAGAGATCATTGTCATTGATTACAAAGGGAACTTCCGTTTCGGCCCAGGTGGTAGGTTTGTTGATATCATTAATATCATAAATGAAGATGCCGTTCATTTTGTTCTTTATGTTGGGATCTCCGGGTTTGCTGAATACGTTTGAATTATCGATGCTGATGACGGATGACACCGACATAGGTAGAATATTATCGTAAAATGTATTCGATTGAATGACTGTTTGTTCCATGGCCTCAGAGGCATCAAGGGCTCCGTAATAGAAATCGCCGAATTTACCTCCCTTGTTCTTGGTAAAAAGGCAATGGGAAACATTCGCCGCGCCGCCATAAATTTCAAGGGTGCTCAGATAACTGGTACTCCCCCCGTACCAGAATTCGCAATAGGTGAAAATATTGCCGTTGGAGTTTACAGATATATTTCCCCAGTCACCAGGGCCAGGAGAACTTGCAGAACCGTCCTTGTTGATGTCACCTCCATGGGCATCATCTTTCAGGGAGGTGAAAACAATAGGTTTATCGGCCGAACCCTGCGCCACTATAGTTCCATCATCTCCAACCACCATATAATAGCCCGGTGAAAATTTTACTATGGTTCCTGCCTGGATAGTCAATGTATTATCCACCCAGAAATCATGATCCTGAATAACATAAACCTTATCGGCATACCAGGTGGTTGGTTCGGTAATATCTTCAGTAATATATACAACGGAAGAAGAACCTCCGTTGTCATCGTCATCCTTTTTACATCCGGAGATGATGAATAAACCTGCCAATAAGAAAAAAGCAACTGAATTTTTCATGGGTAGTTTGATTTTGGAATTGTTAGTTCAAAATTAGGGAAAATCGAAAAAAAACCAAATACTGGGGGGAGGCACTAAAACCAGATTGTGCATCAGGTATGCAAACGAACTAATGGGCATTGGATTGGCCTTTTGCGCAGGCATCCGGGTTAACCCCGATGAAATGCATTGAAAGTGTCCCCTGGGGCACATTGCTCACTTTTTGATGCGCAACGTGGGTTAAATGATCAGGCGGCTCATTTGATTGAACCGCCTGATCTCCCCACATTCACCTGTCAACCTGTCACCAACTAACCAAACTAACCAACCTATAAGCAGTTTTTATTTCATTTTTACAAAACGAAGTGTTTCAGATGTGCTCTTATAATCGACCCTTATGAAATAGATTCCGCCTGGCAAATCGGAAATATCAACAGACACCTTGTCTGATAGGGGGAATTTCTCCATCACTATGTTTCCCGACAGGGAGGTAATCCGGAGGGATTTCATTCTTTCACTGCCGGCTACTGTAATCCGGTCAAAGGCCGGATTCGGGAAGACACTGATTTTCTTCGAACCAGCAGGAGATTCGTATCCAATATTGATGGAGCCATACCCGTTCATTTTTTTGGACGAATAAAAACGGTATTCTCCCGGCTGAAGAGTAATCTGCACAGAAGGGTTTTCCAAAACCAGGCTGTCGGCCCAGAAATAATCATACCATGTGCCTGCTGAAGGGAAGGTAACCGTGTAGTTTCGGGATACTACATCGAAATTTCCAATGGCTATTACGGTATTTTCTGTCCCGTTCCACCGGATGGTTTTAATGGCACTGCCTACGTTCATTGAGTAGTCAGAAGTCTGAAAAACGGGTTCTGTTTTCTTCAGGGTAATGAGTTTGCTGGTAACGGTATAAAGCCTTTTGCGGTTAATGTTTTCGTAGTAATCCCATTTTGCAGGTTTAATGCCCAGCCGGCCGTTGTAATTTATGCTGATGTCGTATCCGAGTTCCCCGAACTGCCAGATCATTTTTGGTCCTGCAACCGGATAAAAGAAAACCGAAGCCAGTTCCATACGTTTTACCGCCGTCGGCATAAACTTAATGTCGTATGTGCCGGAGGAATTTCCGTAGGTAATGTTTTTGTAGTTAAGCCTTTCTTCATCGTGGCTTTCCATATATCCGACCAGACGGGGTTCAGACCAGCCGCGGGCCAGGTAGGAGACGGAAGTAAAATCCGACTTTCCGCTGTCATTATAGCCCATTGTGGCTTCATTATATTTGCTGTTCATGTTTCCCCATAAAAGAAAGCCATAATCGGCAAGTTCTTTTTCTTCGCTGTTTTCTGTGAAATGTTCAAGGATGAGCAAAACATCCGGTTTAACGGTGCGTATTGCATCAGCCATTCTTTTTAAAATGCTGATGCGGGCAGGATCATAGGCCCATCCGTCGCCCGGGGTATTGGTAAAACCTTTGCTGAAATCGAACCGAAAACCGTCAATTTTGTATTCGGTTACCCAGTACCGGAGCACACGATCCACAAATTGTTGTGTGGCCTGGCTCTGGTGATTGAAATCGTAGCCCCATGAGTAAGTGGGATTGGGTGAAGTCTGATTGTACCAGGGATTCTGTGCAGTTGGTTTTCCTCCTGAAAAATACAGGCGCACCATGGGAGAAGAGCCATAAGTGTGGTTCAGGACTATATCCATGATAACGGCAATGCCGCGTTTATGGCATTCATCAATGAATTTTTTGTAGTCGTCCCTGGTTCCGTAAGCTTTATCAGGAGCGAAATAAAAAGAAGGATTGTACCCCCAGCTGTCGTTGCCTTCGAATTCACTGAAAGGCATCAGCTCGATGGCATTGATGCCAAGCCGTTTGAGGTAATCAAGGGTGTCGGTAACTGTTTTTATGTCGCGGTTATCGGTAAAATCCCTGATCAGAAGCTCATAAATGACCAGGGTATCTGCTGAAGGAGCCTTAAACGAGGGAACTTCCCACGAATAGGAAGGTTGGTTTGTCTGAAGTACTCCGGCAATTTCCGTAGTTTTTCCTTCGGGGTATTTGATAAGGTTGGGATAAATACGTTCCGGTATGTATTTATCGTTCCAGGGATCGGAAATTTTATCACAGTAAGGATCAGCAATCAGAATGCTGTCATCAACAAGATACTGGAAAATATATTCTTTTCCGGGTGTGAGCCCGGTCAGGGTGTACCAGAAACGATCATTGTCTTTTTTCAACAGATAGGAATTGTCAGGCATCCAGTCATTGAAATCCCCGAGCAGATAAACATGGTTTTTGTATGGAGCATAAAGAACAAAGGTCACAGTTTGGGGATCGTCATAATTAATGCCGTCGTTTTTTCCTGACGGTACTGGCTGCAAAACCGTGTTTCCGCGAACAAGGTACCATGCTGTATCACTTGCCGATTCCTGTCCTTTCCATGCTCTGGCAACGAGCAAATGGCGGTCGTATCCTGTGGCGTTAACCGACCAGGTGAGAGGAGAGGAAACGGAAGCTTTTTTTCTGACCCCGTCGAGAAAAAGGGCGGCGGAATCAGCATCCTTAAAGTTTACTTCTACGGAAAGGGTTTCGTTAAGCCCGAGAATAGTAAACAGTTTGTCTGGTTTTACAAAGGAAACAGCAAGCCCTGGTTCATAAACCGGCACAAAAATATCGGCACCGCCTACATCGCGGCCTGTAACGCTACCGTTGGAGTTTCTGAAAACAAAGCACATTTTAAGAATCTTTTCTCCGGCAGGAACTCCATAAAAATCTCTGATACTCGGACTGAAATAAATACGGTACTTGTTGTCGTCAATTTTTGTCAGTTTGCATTCGGGAAGGTTTACATTCCACGCTGCTTTGACATATTTCCAGTCGGATGGGCTGGTGCTTTTATCAGTAATCACTCCGGTGTGGGCATAAACATCATCTCCCGTGTAGTTCATAAGACCTTTGTCGCCCTGGGTGGCATCAAAGAAAACGGTTACGGGAAGGTTTTCGACCGGCAGGGCCGGATCGGTGACGATAAGCTGGCTGAATGCCGGAACGAAAGCAAAAGCCAGAACAAGTAGAAAAAGCTGTTTTTTAACCATGGGTGTTGAAATGAAACAAAAGGTGTCCCGCACTTTTACGGAACACCTTTTTGTTCAGAAATTCAATCAGTTCTTTTTGATTTTGTATTTATAGATAGCCTGGCTGAGATTGAGGGTAATAGTGTAATTCCCGGCCTCAGGGATAGCTATATTGGCTCCATTCTGATCCAGTTTGCCATCGGCTCCGTCATCACCATAGTTCAGGTCCCAGCTGTCGTTAGCTCTGAACTTAATTTCACCCTGAACCAGATCAAGCGTAGCTGTCCACACCTTATTAGCAACATCATAAGTCATGTTCTGATCGGAATTCCAGCCGTCGGCAGTTGCGGAGCCTATAATACCCCATTCTGTTTTCATCCAGGAGTATGTGGCCTCGTTCAGGTCGGCATTGATCTTGAAGTAACCGGGTCCGCCGCTTACTTTAATGTTGTTGCCGCCCCAGTCGCCAATTTTCAGTGTACCGGAAGTACCGCTTGCATCAGGGTCTCCTATGGTATTATCTTGTTCCCATCCGGCCACTTTGGTGAGTTTGAATTCCGTGGTTTCATCGGGGAACCATATGTATCCCTGGTATTTGTTATCTGACTTCACTGAATACAGGAATTCGGCTTTAGAATGATCCCAGCCGCAATAACTTCCGGGAACCCAGAGCTTCGGGTAGTTGACGATAATAAGATAAGGAGTGATGGTCATTGTGATGGGTGCGGAAAACACTGTATCAGTGAAGGTACTGCTGTTGATTCCGTAAATGATGGCTCTTACGCGGATTTCAACCTGTGCGGCAACATCTTCAGGATAGCCGTTTGCCAGCATTTTATTATCGAGATCGTAAATGTTCACTGAAGCGGAAGTTGATGTGGTAGCTGCAAGAAGCAGAGGGTCCTTGAAATTGTTACCGGCCTTATCCATCTGGAGCACATAATTAACGCCGGCAGGAAATCCGAAGTCGGCTGCAGTCCAGGTGAAAGTTATGCTTTTGGCCGAATCGGCATTGGTAAGCACTTTGCTTGTCCCGGAAGAAGGGCTGGTAATAGCAGGCCCTGTCGGGTTTTCGCTCAGTACGGCCCTGGTTTCGTCTTTTTCGCAGGAGGCCAGAGCCAGCAGACCGAGCAGCGGGAAAATATAAAAGGCAATTCGTTTCATATTTCAATATTTTTTGATAAGATCAATATCCTGTATTTTGCTTCAAGGTAGGATTGGCGCCCATGTCGGAAGCCGGTATTGGCATCAGGTTGTATTTGGCATCGGTAGCAACTCCTTCCTTCACCCCACCTTTCCATGGCCACAGGTAGGAACCGCCGGTGAGTTTTCCGAAACGGACCAGGTCGGTTCTGCGGTGACCTTCCCAGTAAAGTTCACGGGCACGTTCTGCCAGAATGAAGTCGAGAGTAAGGTCTCCCTGTGTTATATTACCATCTGTGTTGCCATAGGCTCTTTCGCGCAGCTGGTTGATATAACCGACAGCGGTAGCCAGGTCGCCGCCCGAACCACCGCGCAGGACAGCTTCAGCATACATCAGGTAAACATCAGCAAGGCGGAATACGGGATAATCATTGTCGGGGAAGGTAGGATGAGAACCTCTTGCTCCGGCTGCGGTGAGGTTCTTGAATTTGGTGATGGCATATCCGTCAGTAAATGTTGAGAGATCAGAAATTTCAAGCGATTGTCCGCTGGTATAGAACATCGCTCGGCCATCAGGACTGTTGGCGGGAGTGGGGAAAAGATTAACAAAGGCACTGGTGGTCCGGGTTCCTCCCCAACCGCCATCGATACCGAAATCGGCAGGATTCATGGAACCGCCAACGGCAGCATGGATTACAAAGGTCATGCCGCCCCAGGTCTGGGTATGAAGCCCGTCGAAGCAAACGGGGAAAATGATTTCATTCTGTGCACCGTTGCTGTTATTGTCGGCAAGGAAAAGCAGACGATACTCAGGAGCCAGTGAATATCCTGAATTGATCACTTTTTTGCAGTTGTCAATACACTCGGTGTATTTAGCCTGCCCGATGTAAGTCTGTGCATTCAGGTAAAGCTTGGCAAGAAGCGTCCATGCGGCAGCCTTGTCAACCCTTCCATATTCATTGGTTTTAGGAGCTTTCAGGTCGGCATCAATGGCTTTCAGTTCCGATTCGATGAAATTAAAGATCTCTTCCTTTGATGCCTGCCTGGGGAAGAAAGCGCCAACAGGATCCTTGTCGGTAACAAAAGGAACACTGCCGTAAAGATCCAGAGCATGCCAGTAACTGAAAGCGCGCAGGAAACGGGCTTCTGCTTTATACACTTTCACTTCATCCTGCAGATTGGCCGGCAGGCTTCCTATTTTGCTGTCAATGGCCCTGATATATTCATTTACCAGAGAAATCTGATAAAAAATACGGTTGTACATAGCCGTGATGAACGGGTTGGAAGGTGACCAGTTCTGATTGTGGTAATCCTTCAGCCCGGCATCATTCCAGGAAATAACAGCTTCATCAGTGGGAAGCTCAGAAGCACACCAGTACTGGCGCAGGTAGGTAGAGAAACCTTCATCAATTCCGGAAATATCAGGTTGACCAGCCGGACCTTTCTGTCCGCTGACGGCCAGCCCTGCATAACATTTAGCCAGTACCTGCTTCCACGCAGCAGGATCCTTATAAACACTGGCCGAGGTCACTACATTCGGGTCAATTGGCTCTGTGTCAAGATCTTTAACACAGGAGTTGGCTGTAAACATCAGTACAGCAAAACCCGTTAAAAGAACCGAGAAAATATTTTTGTTTTTCATAGTTACACACATTATTAAAATTGAACGTTAAGACCCAGCATGAAGGTCCTTGGCCTTGGGTAGAAATTGTTATCAATGCCTCCATCTACTTCAGGATCCAGACCTGAATATTTGGTAATAATAAAGGCATTCTGAACAACAGCCGATATATGCATATTCAGCTTGTTCTGAAGGAGTCCGGGGAGCTGGTATCCAAGGCTGATATTATCCATGCGGAAGAAAGAAGCATTTTCAACAAAGTAATCTGAGAAATACTGAGCATTTCTAAACTGGATGTCTTTTGAAGCCGTCAGTACGTTCGACAGGTAGTTCAGACCGGGATTGTATACATCCAGATAAGTGCCCCTGTTGGAGAAAACGTTGTTGTAAACATAGTTGCCAATGTTGATTCTTCCTGAGAAGGAAAAGTCGAAGTTTTTATACCGCAGGTTCGAGGAAATGCCCATTGCATAATCAGGGGCCGGTTTTTTATAGCGGTACAGATCGGAAGTGTTGATAACTCCATCGTTATTCATATCAACATAAAGCCCTTCGATCGGTTTTCCGTTCTGATCATAGACCTGCTTGTAAACAAAGAACGAATTGGCCGGATATCCAACCGAATGGATCTGGATAGTATTTCCAACTCCGCCGGCAATTCCGCCCGTAAACACGCCCAGGTAAGTGGGATCATCCGTTGCAGTCAGTTTGGTAATTTTATTTTTATTGTAACTCAGGTTATAATCTACCTGCCAAACAAGATCTTTTGTGGAAATGATTTTTGCACCCAGTGACACTTCAAATCCTTTGTTCTCAAGGTCACCGACATTGGTGGTAATGTAGTTGGTGAGGTTGGAACCGGCAGGTACAGGAATGTAATTCAGCAGGTCTTTTGTTTTGCGCTGGTACACGTCCACTGATCCGTAAATCCGGTTTTTGGCAAATCCGAAATCAAGGCCGGCGTTATAAGTGGTTGTTTCTTCCCACTTGATGTTGACATCATACCCTTCAGGACGGAGTGTATTATAATAGGTACTCCCGAACTGGTACTGGGCAGTATTGTCCTGTGAACTGTAGGTATAACGGGGCAGGTAGGGATAGTCGCCGCCGATTTCCTGCTGTCCTGTAACTCCGTATCCCAGTCTCAGCTTCAGGTCAGATACGGCGCTGATGTTTTTCATGAAGCCTTCTTCATTGATTTTCCAGGCAAGTGCAAGAGAAGGGAACAATCCCCAGCGGTTTTCAGGGGCAAATCGTGAGGAACCGTCATCACGCAAGGTAAAAGTAAGCAGGTATTTGTCCTTAAGAACATAATTCAGTCGCCCAAAGAACGAAACCAGATAGTTTTCGGTAGCATAGGGTTCATTGGTGCGAACAATCAGATGGGCATCATCGATAGGAATGTTGGTTTCATAAGTTTTTCCCTTCCGGTAGAAATGCTGCCATTCGTATCCTGCGGTAAAGTCAATACGGCTCGAAATGGGTTCGATTTCTTTTGCATAGTTTAGATACAGGTTCATCAGTTCCATTTTGCGGGTCTGGTCGTAAGTGCGTTTTATACCGCCGCCATTGATTTTATCAAATACCCAGGAAGCAGTTGCCGGCACATCAACGGTTCCGTCGCTCTGGGAATAATCGTATCCGGCATTGAACGTCAGCTTCAGATCGGGCAGGAAGTGAAATTTATAGTCAGCCTGCAGGTTTCCAATGCTCCGTTTAACAGTTGCCATATCCCTGGTAAGGTTCAGCAGGGCAACAGGGTTTGCAGTGGCAATGTTAATCGGATCGCCGTTGGGCTGAGCCCAGAAGAAATATCCATTTGGGCTTGCTTCATCATATATAGGCTGGGTAGGATCAAAGGTTACAGCCGCACCGATGGCGCCCTGGTTGGCAAAACGGTTCTTATTGTACATCCCTTTGATGTTGAGCTTAATATTCAGATGGTTATCGAGGAACGAAGGATCCAGACCAAGAGCAAGGGTGGTCCTTTCAAAATTGGAGGTTTTCAGAATGCCGTTTTCATTGGTATAACCAACAGAAGCACGGTAGGGAATTTTGGCGGCCGTTCCTGAAATGCTCAGGTTGTGGTCGTTGGTAAGAGCGGTTTCATAAATCTGCTTCTGCCAGTCGGTATTGGCCGTTCCAAGCCGTTTGTATGCTTTATGGGAAGTGCCGTACAATTCTTCCACCAGCGTGCGGAATTCGTCGGCTGAAAGCACAGGTACCGTGCCGGGAACTGTGTTCATAGCAACATTTCCTGAATACGTTACCGAGAATTTTTTCGTGCTCTTTTTGGTGGTGATCATAATAACCCCGTTGGATGCACGCGAACCATAAATAGCGGTAGCGGATGCATCTTTCAGAATGGTAATTGATTCAATGTCGTTGGGGTTGATGGTGCTGAGTGGGTTGGTGGCTCCGCTCGGAGAATCACTTCCCAGAGGAATCCCGTCAACAACAATCAGCGGGTCGTTGCTGGCAGAAAGCGAAGAACCACCGCGGATCCGGATAGTAGCACCGGCACCCGGAGCACCACCGCTTGTGGTGATGACCACGCCGGGAGCCTTACCGATAAGAAGACCCTGAGGATTGGTGATGGCGCCGCGGTTAAATTGCTCGGAATTCACCACTGCCACCGAACCGGTTGCATCAGCTTTTTTTACGGTACCATATCCTATAACAACAACCTCATTTAAGCGGGCTACCTCAGGTTCCATTGCCACATTCAGCGTCGGGCTGGTTGCAGCAAGCTCCTGCGTCAGATAGCCGACATAGGAAAACACCAATGTTCCACCCGAGGGAACCGTGATGGAATAGTTACCATCTACATCAGTCGAAGTTCCCCGGGTCGTACCTTTAATAACAATGTTTACTCCGGGCAAAGCTTCTCCCGAGGAAGCATCAGTTACCTTGCCCTGCACAGTGATGTTCTGGGCGAAGGCTTCAGCTGACACGGTAATGAATGCCAGCACAGCAAGCAGAATCCGTGTCGTTTTCAATAAATTTCTCATACGTTACTGATTAATTTTGTGGTTAGTTAATCTAAATAAATCTAAATCAGCGCTTTCGGCTGCTCTTCCTGCGGTCTTGCTCCGCTTTTCAGCCATGATAAAATTACATCAAGTTTTGGCGGATTTTATCTCTTAAAAAGCTATAAAACAGATATTTATGAAATTTTTTTGCTGCAAACGGTTGCGAAATCGTTTGCAAATCAGATTTTTATGTTATAAAACATAACCTGAAGTGAATGAAGCAGGATGATCATCAACGAATCCTCCCCGTATTTTTTTCCTGAGCACCTCGATTTAACCGAATTTTGATAACTTTATGCCTCCGGGAGAAGGTATCATGAAGTCACATCCTGCCACCATAAAAGATATAGCCAAAGCGCTGGGAATATCGGTTTCAACCGTTTCCAGAGCCCTGAAAGATCATCCCGACATCAGCGAAAAAACCCGGCTGATGGTTAAGGAAATGGCCGAAAAACTTCAGTATAAACCTAATGCCCTTGCTCTGAGCCTTCGCAGTAACCGGTCAAATACCATAGGGGTCATCGTGCCGGAAATCGTGCATCATTTCTTCTCAACCGTAATCAGCGGAATTGAAGATTATGCCTACGAGAGAGGTTACAACGTTATGGTGTGTCAGAGCAACGAACTCCAGGAGCGTGAAGCCATCAATGCTCAGGCTCTGATTTCGCATCGTGTTGACGGGGTACTTATTTCCGTAGCCAAAACAACGCAGGATTTCAGTCATCTGCATATGTTTCTTAACCAGGGTATTCCCGTTGTCTTTTTTGACAGGGTATGCCCTGAAATTTATGTTGACCGTGTAATTATTGATGATGAACTGGGTGGTTTTCTGGTAACCGAACATCTGATAAAGTGCGGGTGCCGTCATATTGCCCATTTTGCCGCCCCGCAAAATCTTCTGATTGCCCAGGGGAGAAGGGCAGGTTATGAACGGGCTCTTTTGCAATACAACCTGCCTGTTCGCCAGGAAATGATCATTCTGTGCGATACGTACGAGCGGGCCCTTGAAAAAACCGGTGCTTTTCTTGAGGAACATCCTGAAACCGACGGCATATTTGCCGTCAATGATTCAACAGCCATTGGTGCCATGCAGGCCATTCAAAAAATGGGAAGGAAAATTCCTTCTGATATCGCTGTGGCTGGTTTCGGCGACGGACCCAATGCCCTCATTTGTACTCCTACGTTGACTACCGTGGAGCAAAAAGGCTACGAAATAGGCATGGAATCCGTGGAACTCCTGATCCGAAAAATTGAAGAAAAAGAAAATACGGCCCTTGCAACTGAAAGTACTGAAGAAAAGGATGCTGCAAAAAAAGGTGTGAGGGCAAAGTTTGAAACCAAAGTGATCATACCCAATCTTATCGTCCGTGAATCAACCATGCGTTTTCCGGCAGTAGCGCAAACGTTTTAATATTGATATAGTGATAGTTGCAAAAAATATTTTCTTCTTTTCGTTGTTTTTTTGTCATTTTCTGTTATATCTTTGACTGAACAGAAATTCGCGCTTTCAGTTCATTCTTCCTGCCTTTTTCTCCGCTTACGGAGAGAGTATTCATTTGTTTGAAAATTCAGCCGGTAAATGATCGTGTAACTATTTGCAGGGATTTATATGACCTCTGCAAAGAGTGGTTTAAAAATGGTGTGATTTTCCCGTCATTCTTTCTAATGAAGGGCGGGAAAGAGCAAAACTGATAAAGTTGATTTTTATGAAGACTTTGCCAAAGTTGCCTTTCATCAGAATTTTCTTTCTGAGTTTTGGTTTTCTGGGGGTACAGATAGGTTATTCCCTGCAAAACGGAAACACGAGCAGGATTTTATCGGCTCTGGGCGCCAATGTGGAGCATCTCAGCTATTTCTGGCTTGCGGCTCCTCTGGCCGGTCTGATTGTTCAACCCATTATCGGATTGTCCAGCGACAGGATATGGACAAGGCTGGGGCGGCGAATTCCCTTTATACTGGGAGGGGCTATTGTGTCGGCACTGGCTATGTTTTTTATGCCCAATTCGGAATTTTTTGCGTATCTGGTGCCACCGGTTTTTTTCGGGGCCTTCATGCTTCTGTTCATGGATACCTCGTTCAATGTTACCATGCAGCCTTTCCGGGCCCTGGTTGGGGATATGGTACCTGATGAACAGCGGAATCTGGGCTATTCGGTGCAGAGTTTCCTTATCAATACAGGAGCTGTTGTTGGCTCATTTCTGCCCTTTGTACTTACATGGCTTGGAGTTGCCAATACCCCGCCTCAGGGAGGGAAAGTTGCGCCGACGGTCATCTGGTCGTTTTATATAGGCGGGGCCAGCCTCCTGCTTACGGTTCTGGTTACCTCCTTCACTACCCGGGAATATCCTCCTGCGGAATATGAAAAGTACCATCAGATTACAGCTGAGGAAAAGGCGCACAAGTCGCTGGCAAGTCTTATCAGAGACATTCCTCCGACCATGTGGCAGCTTGCTGTAGTACAGTTCTTTTCCTGGTTTGCTCTGTTTCTGATGTGGGTATACACAACCGACGGGGTGGCGCAGCACGTATGGGCAACCGATCCGGCTGATAAGACTTCGGCGGCCTATAATGAAGCCGGAAACTGGGTAGGTGTGCTCTTTGGAATCTATTCCCTGATAGCAGCCCTGTATTCTACCCTGATTCCGAAAATAGCCGGTAAACTCGGCCGGAAAGGAACGTATATGGTTTCCCTTCTGGCCGGAAGCATTGGATTTATTTCCATGCTGTTTATCAGAGACCGTTACGGCCTGATCATTTCCATGGCCGGAATAGGGGTTGCCTGGGCTGCCATACTGGCGATGCCGTATGCCATCCTTTCTGCTGCCTTACCCGCCAGTAAAATGGGCGTTTATATGGGGCTCTTCAATGCTACCATTACTATACCTCAAATTGCTGCCGGGCTTCTGGGCGGAGTGATTCTCACCCTGCTGGGAAAACAGGCTATATCCATGCTGGGTGTGGCCGGGGTATCCATGTTGCTGGCCTCACTGGCTGTAATGGTTGTGAAAACCACAGCCGGGCAAACTGCAAAACTATGATGCGGGCTTTCATATTTGATCTGGACGGCGTTATTGTCGATACGGCAAAATACCATTATCTGGCATGGAAACACATTGCCGCAAAACTTGGTTTCGTTTTTACCGAAAAAGACAATGAAAGACTGAAAGGAGTCAGCCGGATGCGGTCGCTCGACATCCTCCTTGAGGTTGGAGGCATTTCTTTGCCCGATAAGGAAAAAGAACAGCTTGCCGCGGAAAAGAATGCCCTATACCTTGAATATGTGGGCAAAATGACAGCAGAGGAGATCCTTCCAGGAGTAGTGCCCTTTATCGAGGGCGCCAGAAGGCAGAATATTCACACGGGCTTGGGAACAGCCAGCAAGAACTGTCTGCTGATACTCGAACGGTTGGGAATACAGCATCTGTTTGATGCCATCATCGACGGAAACAAGGTTACAAAGGCCAAACCTGATCCGGAAGTCTTTCTGCTTGCTGCATCGGCCTTGAATGTTTCCCCGGAAGAATGCGTGGTGTTTGAGGATGCACAGGCAGGCCTTGAAGCAGCAAAAAGAGCTGGTATGAAACGAATTGGTGTAGGTGACCCGGAAACCCTCTCCGATGCAGATTTTGTCATTCCTGGCTTCGGGAATATAACCGTCTCTGAAATACTGCAGAGACTCGGTTCTTCTGATAATAGGCTATGACAACCCTATTATTACGTGTGTGCACTATGATAAAATAAAACTTAAAAGGGGATGAAAAAATATCTCAAAAGTGATGAATGGCTGATCATTGAAGATGGTTTTGATCCGGCCAACCAGAGGTCATCGGAAAGCATATTTTCCATAGGAAATGGCTTTATGGGGCAGAGGGCCAACTTCGAGGAATTTTATTCGGGAAGGTCGCTCCAGGGAAGTTATATCGGGGGGATTTATTATCCGGACAAAACAAAGGTGGGATGGTGGAAAAACGGTTATCCCGAGTATTTTGCCAAAGTAATCAATTCTCCCAACTGGATCGGGATCGACGTAAAAATCGGGGAAGAACGTCTTGACCTTGCCCGATGCAAGGTGGAGGCATTTACCCGGATACTGAATATGCACGAAGGATATCTTTTGCGCAAAATGACTGTGGTCCTGCCTTCAGGGCAAAGGGTTCATGTGGAATCAATGCGCTTTATCAGCATGGACCACAGGGAAATCGGAGCCATCAAATATTCGGTGCTTTTGCCTGATACAGCCGCGACCGTTGAGCTCACTCCCTATATTGACGGTGATGTAAAAAACGAAGATGCCAACTACAACGAAAAGTTCTGGAATATCCTTGAATCGAAAGCCGGCGAAGGGGAGGCATGGCTTCTTACCCAGACCAAAAAGCTCGATTTCAGAGTAGGCGTAAGCATGCGCTATGCCCTGACACTTGACAACAAGCCCCTGAATGTTCATCCTGCCATGGTCGAACTGGCTGGTTTATCAGGTAACACTGTTGTGACAGATTTGCCGGCAGGAAAGGAACTTGTTCTTTATAAGTATGCGGCAGTTCTTTCTACACTGAATCACCCGGCCGACGAGCTGATTGTGCGGAGCAGGCAGGTGTCGGAAATGGCCCTGCGGAAAGGATTTGATCAGTTGCTGGAAGATCATAAAAGGCAGTGGGCTCAGATCTGGTCACACAGCGACATTGTTATAAAGGGAGATCCGGAGGCCCAGCAGGGAATACGTTTCAACATTTTTCAGCTGAATCAGACCTACAATGGTAAAGACGACCGGCTCAATATAGGCCCCAAAGGATTTACCGGCGAAAAATATGGCGGAAGCACTTACTGGGATACAGAAGCATACTGCATTCCTTTCTTTGTTGCAACTGCGCCTCCTGAAGTTACACGAAAACTTCTGCTTTACAGATACCGCCATTTGCCCAAAGCCATTGAAAATGCCAGGAAACTTGGTTTTACCGGCGGGGCAGCCCTGTATCCCATGGTCACCATGAACGGTGAGGAATGCCATAACGAATGGGAAATAACCTTCGAAGAAATCCATCGTAACGGAGCCATCGCCTTTGCTATTTACAACTATGTGCGCCATACAGGAGACGTGCAATATCTGGCCGAATACGGTCTCGAAGTGCTGATTGCCATAGCCCGCTTCTGGGCGCAAAGGGCTACCTGGTCGCAGGTAAAAAAGCAATATGTTATCCTTGGTGTTACCGGCCCCAACGAATACGAAAATAACGTCAACAACAACTGGTATACCAATACCATATGTAAATGGTGCCTCGATTATGCCGGCGAAGTAATCGATCAACTGAAAAGTTCACATCCGGCTGCACTGAAGGAGGTTTTTGCCAGGACCGATTTCCGGGAAGAACAGGAACGAAAGGTATGGAGCGAAATTTCCGCCAACCTGTATTTCCCTTATGATGCTGAATTGAATCTGTACCTGCAGCAGGAAGGTTACCTCGACAAGGAACAAATACTGGCCAGTGAACTTGACCCTGCCATCAGGCCATTGAACCAGCACTGGTCGTGGGATCGCATTCTGAGGTCATGCTTTATCAAACAGGCTGATTTGCTTCAGGGAATCTATCTTTTTGAGGAAAGGTATGACGATGACTTCATCCGGCGCCATTTCGAATTCTATGAATCCCGCACAGTGCACGAGTCATCCCTTTCTCCCTGTGTGCACGTGGTGCTGGCCGCAAGAATTGGCGACATGAGGAAAGCATACGAGCTGTACCTCCGTACTTCCCGTCTTGACCTTGACGATTACAATAATGAAGTTCATGAAGGCCTGCACATTACCAGCATGGCAGGTACCTGGATGGCCGTGGTGGAAGGTTTTGGAGGGAAAAGAGTGCAGGACGGAAAATTGCATCTGTTCCCGCAAATCCCTCAGCAGTGGGAGGAATACTCGTTCCGCATTGTTTTCCGGGGTTCCGATCTTCTGGTGCGTGTGACACGAAACGGGGTCATCCTGAAAGTGATGAATGCCCCTGTAAACCTCGTACTTTACGGTCAGGAACTTACCCTTCAACCCGGAACGTCGGCAGAATATCCCTTGCAATTCAGAAAACCTGCCGTAACGGCAAATACCGATTAATCCATATGAAGAAAGCAAATTTACTGGTACTGTGTCTTCTCTTTTTTCTGCCTCTCACAGCGCAGGATTGGCGGATTGAACCCCCGTCGTGGTGGACCGGAATGAAAGACCCTTCCCTTCAGATAATGCTCTATGGCAAAAATATCGGTAAAACTGAAATCAAAGCCGATATTCCCGGCCTGCAGTTAAAAAGTATTGTTTCTGTGCCAAATCCTGACTACCTGTTTCTGAATGTGGCAATTACCAGCGAAGCAAAGCCGGGTAATTTTCAGATTCTGATTCAGTCAAAAGGAAAAACTCTTCATGTTTTTCCATTTGCTTTGAACGAAAGAAAACCCGGATCAGCCGCCCGAAAAGGTTTTGATGCCTCCGATGTAATTTATCTGATAATGCCGGACCGGTTTGCCAACGGAGATCCTGCCAATGACAATATGCCCGGTATGACGGAAAAGGCCGACAGGAAGGCTCCTTACGGTCGCCACGGAGGTGATATCCAGGGAATAATCGATCATCTGGATTATATTGCCGGCCTTGGTGCAACGGCACTATGGCTGAATCCTGTCCTGGAGAATAACCAGGAACATTCGTCATATCATGGATATTCAATTACTGATTTTTACCGTATTGATCCGCGTCTGGGAACCAATGAACTCTTCAGCGGGATGGTTGAGGCTTCACATAAACTCGGGCTGAAAGTAATAATGGACATGGTAATGAACCATTGCGGCAGCAGGCACTGGTGGATGAAGGACCTGCCTTCTCCTGACTGGGTCAATCAGTTTCCTGTTTTTACGCGTTCAAATTACCGCCTCAGTACGGTTGCCGACCCGCATGCATCAGAATATGACAGGAATCTTGCCCTGCGGGGCTGGTTTGACGTCACCATGCCCGACCTGAATCTGCAGAACCCGCTGTTACTGAGATACCTTATTCAAAACAGTATCTGGTGGATTGAATACAGCGGCATCGACGGCATACGTATGGATACCTATCCCTACCCCGATCCTGCCGGAATGCAAAAATGGGCCTCAGCCATAATGCAGGAATATCCTAATTTCAATATTGTAGGAGAGGCGTGGTTTACCGATAACGCCAAGTTAAGCTATTGGCAGAAGAATGCACGGAATTACGACGGCTTCAATTCCTGTTTGCCCTCCCTGATGGATTTCCCTCTGACTTTTGCTATCCATAAGGCTTTTAATGAGTCCCCCGGTTGGGAAACCGGCCTTCAACGCCTGTACGATGTTCTGGCCGATGACTTTCTGTTTTCCGATCCTGACAATATGGTGGTGTTTGCTGAAAACCATGATGCAGGCCGTGTATTTGAATACCTGGGGAAAGATGTCAGGAAATTCAGAATGGTAATGGCGTTTCTTGCTACCGTAAGAGGAATACCGCAATTGTATTACGGAAGTGAATTATTAATGGCAGGCGACGGAACCCTTGGACATGCCAACATCCGTCAGGATTTCCCGGGAGGATGGCCCGAAGATCCGGCAAGCGCCTTTACTGAAAAAGGCAGAACCACCCAACAGCAGGAAACAATTACCTACATTTCCCGTCTTTTCAACTACCGTAAAAACAATCCTGTTCTTCATAAGGGAAAGCTGATCCACTTTGTGCCGGATAATAACGTCTATGTCTATTTCCGCATTCTTAACAACAGGGCGGTAATGGTAATCCTCAACGCATCGGAAGAAGAACGTGAACTTCAAACGGAAAAATACAGCGAGGTATTAAAATCGTTTTCCTCAGGAAAGGATGTTGTGACAGGAAAAATCATTCCTGATCTGTCCCGGCTAACAGTGGGAGCAATGGATGCAATGGTTATAGAGCTGAACTGACGGGTTCACGGTTTTTTATTTTGTCTGGGAAGTTTGGTATTTTTAATTCAGTAATAGGCACAAAAGATAACCTAAACAACACCATTTATGAAAAGAATACAACTCATTCAAATTTTATTCCTGATGATATTTTCGGGCAGTTTTCTCTATCAGTGCACTGCACTGGGAGAAGCAGGTTATAAAAATCCGGTCAGCTCGCAGGTACAGCATCCTGCATGGACAAGAAATGCCGTGATTTACGAAGTAAATATCAGGCAGTATACCCCGGAAGGAACGTTCAGGGCATTTGAATCGCATTTGCCCAGACTGAAAGAACTTGGTGTGGACGTTCTCTGGCTGATGCCGGTCAATCCTATCGGAGTTAAAAACCGGAAAGGAGTGCTGGGAAGTTATTATTCCGTGAGAGACTACATGAGCATCAATCCCGAATTCGGAACGATGGACGATTTCAAACATCTTGTGGAGCAGGTGCACCAGCAGGGTATGAAAATCATCATCGACTGGGTGCCCAACCATAGTTCGTGGGACAACCCCTTAACGGTTAGTCATCCGGAATATTACCTGCACGATTCCCTCGGAGGATTTGTTTCACCTTTTGACTGGACTGACGTTATCCGTTTTGACTATTCCAATCCGGCTCTCAGGAAATATATGACCGATGCCATGAAATGGTGGTATACCGAAACGGGTATTGATGGTTTCCGCTGTGATGTGGCCCATATGGTGCCGGTAGATTTCTGGAACGACCTCCGGGCTTCGCTCGACAGTGTTCGGCCGGTATTCCTTGTGGCGGAAGCCGATCAGCCTTTCCTTCATGAAAAAGCGTTTGATGTAACGTACGACTGGAAATTTCATCACATCATGAATTCCATTGCTTCCGGCAAAATGGATGCTACTATGGTGAGAAAGCATTTTGCATGGGTCGATTCTGCCTACCCGGGTGATTCCTACCTGATGCAATTTACTTCCAACCACGATGAGAATTCCTGGAATGGAACGGAATATGAACGGCTGGGTGATGGAGCCCGGTGTTTTGCCGTGCTGGCAGCTACAATTCCTGACGTCCCGCTGATTTATACTGGTCAGGAAGCCGGACTCAATAAGCGACTGAAGTTTTTTGAAAAAGATACAGTAAACTGGGGTACCTATTCTCTGACATCTTTTTACCAGAAACTGATTGGACTGAAAAAAAGGAGCAACGCTCTGCGCAGCGGTGACGGGGGGAGGCCTGTTTTTCTTTCCACCGGCTGCGATTCTGCTGTAGTAGCTTTTGTGCGCAAAAAAGCCGATAATAAGGTCCTGGTCCTCTGCAATCTCTCTCCGCTTCCGCAGGCAATCACCATCAAAGATGCCCTGCTTGCGGGAGAGTATACCGAGTTATTTAGCGGAAACACGCTAAAACTAAAAAGAAAATGGAGCCTCAGTCTGAAACCTTGGGAATATTTGGTCTTCGAATCAAATGAAAAAAAATAACTTAACGTTTTACTATTTCAAATTTTTGTTGTTACTTTGCAGTGCCCGGGATATTCTTTCCCAGGTTTTAGTTAATAGTTAGGTTGGTTGGTTGAAGAGGGTGTAATGTTTCCTTACCGGGCCATACACCCTCTTTATTTTTTTGTCATAGTTGTGGATGCCAGCTATTTAGGTTTCGTGAATCGAATTTCACTTTTGTCAACAATATTTTGTCGTTAATCTAACGTTTAATGTTATTAGCATAAAGGAAAATTGCGTTTATAAAAACCAATCCCTGGCTATTCTCCCTGCTTTTGTAACAATTCTGCTGATTTAGCGTAAAAATCTTTTGAAAGGAGATGTTCAGACAGTTGTTTGACTATCTGAAAAAAAAGTGTTTACTTAGTAATTTACATAGCATACTCATTGAAGGGTATTACACAGGCAGTGAATGGGAAGCATTCGGATTACTTTCAGAAAGATAATTCACTGCAGAAAAGAAACTGGCCTTACCATGGATAAAGGGTTGCGGAACATACTTTTAAGCGGAGCAGTTTTATTGTTTCTCTCAGTGCCATCTTACGGGCAGTGTCCCAGGCCTCCGAAAGCCTTTGCAGGTGCATATGTTGACAGAACCTGCCAGCCGGTAACGGTTGATATAAGAGACTTTTCAGGCTTAATTCCCTGCAATATCATTCCGGGTACGGTTTACACCATTGACTGGGATGATGGTTCACCTATAGAAACTTATGTTGCATCCGCAAATGACCAGAGTCTGCCTCCCGGCACCTTTGTTCATACTTACGATGCCAATGACGATAGCTGTGTATACCGTCCGGTTTACCGTCTCTCCAACCAATATGGCCAGGATGCCATCATATTTGTTGTTAATGTTTTTGATACAGAGCAGGATCGGATTGCCATTGCAGAGAATTATGAATTGTGCGTTGGCGATGAACAAACCTTTACTTTTCATGACGGGACGATTTTTAACTGCCTTATTCCTCCCCCGTACGGAAATTCACACGATTCCACCCGTGTTATTACCTGGAAATATTATACTTCAGGGTCCACACTGACAATGAGCCCGGCAAGGGGAATTACTATAACCCGTGGAAGTGATCAATACGGAGACGGTGTTTTTGATCTTATTACGGGATTTACTGACGACAGTACCCATTATAAAACCCCACCGGTTCAGCCGGGAACCCCTCAGGAAGGGACACCCAGTGCCAGTATCTATTTCCCGCTGAATTCAACTGATTCAAATGATATCGGAAAGACATTTGAAGTTACAATTGACATCTGGAACGATTGTAACCCTTTTGGATCGGCTCCTCCGGTTGAAGCCAGAGCAGTGATTACCGTTGTCTCGCGTCCTCCTTTGCCGGCTGCACCGTCCTACGAATATTGCCAGGGCGATGCTATTGCTCCTCTCACGGCAGCAGGCACTGATATCAGGTGGTACGCTGATTCGCTGCAAACCATTCTCTTGTATCATGGCGCTGTTTTTGATACAGCCATCAACAGCAATATCCCTGCTGTGCATACGTTCTGGGTTACTCAGAGGAATCTTTCCGGTTCAGCAGGATGTGAGAGCTATCCGCGCAAGGTTACGGTAACCATTTATCCTTCCCTCCAGCCTGGCGTCATTGGTAACAATCAGGGCATCTGTGAAGGAGAAACACCCGCCCCATTGGTTGAAACAACAGCTCCCGCAGGGGGAAACGGAACATATACGTATCAATGGCAAGTAGCCTCGAATATTGCCGGCCCCTACACCGATATTCCCGGAGCAACCGGAGCCGGATATGCGCCTCCGGCCCTGACGGCCACTACCTATTACCGCCGCCATGTTTTTTCAGGACCGTGCGATGAATATTCAGCGCCGGTAACAATCACCGTCACCCCTGCATTGAATGCCGGTTCAGTAGGTAACGATCAGTTCATCTGCAAAGGAGATAACCCGGTTATTTTTACAGAAACGTTGCCACCTTCAGGAGGTACAGGAGTATTCACGTATCAATGGGAAAAGGCCATTGACCTGGCCAGTTTTGCAGTTGTTGGAGGTGCCACTTCGGTTGTTTATGATCCTCCTGCTCTTGATACAACTACCTTTTACAGGAGAAGGGTGCAGTCAGGTTACTGTACTGCCTATACCGATACGATTAAGGTGGATGTTACACCGACCGTTTACGGAGGAACGGTATGGGGCAATTCGGCTATCTGCCAGGGAGAAGATCCACCGGGATTCCATTCTGTCACTCTTGCTTCGGGTGGTAACGGAGCCTATTCTTATCAGTGGCAGATTGCTCCCGACCTGGCAGGACCCTGGAGCAACATCAATCTGGCAAATGATTCGGTGTATGATTCTCCGGCCCTTAATGCCACGCGATGGTTCAGAAGATATGTTACCTCGGGACAATGTTCTGCTTTTTCGAATTCACTGGAGGTAAATGTTACCCCATCATTAAACCCCGGAAGTATTACCCCCGATCAGACAATCTGTATTTTCGGAGATCCGTCGGTTATCAATTCCCTGACCGCGCCTACCGGTGGCAATGGCATTGGCACCTATACCTATCGCTGGTTGTATGCTACAGCAAGCGGTGGGCCTTACACCAATGTGATTGCCGGGGCAACCGATGCTTTCTATGATCCTCCTGCCGGATTGAATCAGACCCGGTTTTATGTGCGCGAGGTAACATCCGGAAGTTGTACAGGAATAACCAATGAAATACGCATTGCAGTTCAGGATTCGATACAGCCCGGAAGCATTCAGCCTCCTGCTGTTTCAACCCTGTGTTCAGGAGATGATCCTGATCCGATTACGCAGGTAACTGGTCCTTCGGGCGGGACAGGAGTTTACAGTTTTCAGTGGAAGTCGTCGCCCAATCCCGGAGGGCCTTACGTAAATACCATCGTAGGAGCAACGGGGTCGAACTATGATCCTCCGGCCGGACTTTCAGCAACTACCTATTTTGTAAGGGAAGTTTCTTCAGGTGTTTGTCCGCCCCGGGTGACCAATGAAGCGCCCATATTCATTCAACCGGTACTGAATGCCGGTGTTGTCGGAAGCGATCAGGCGTTGTGCGGTGCTCCGGCTTCTCCGGCACCTCTTACTGAAATTGCACCCGCTTCCGGTGGAAATGGGACCTACAGCTATCAGTGGCAATCAGCACCCGCTTTCGGCGGGCCCTGGTCTGATATTGGCGGGGCAACCGCACCGGGATATTCTCCTCCCGGCCTGCTGGCCACTACCTACTACCGCCGTGTAGTCACCGGTGGTGTTTGTCCTCCTGCAGTAACCAATGTGGTCACTATCAATATCACAGGGACAATCCCGGGCAATGCAGGACCAATCACCGGCCCCAGCCCGGTTTGCGAAGGACAAACGGCTACATACTACATTAGCGCTGTTGCTGGAGCAGCCAGTTATGCTTGGACAGTGCCGGCGGGTGCCGTCATCATAGGCCGCAGCGATACGGCTGTGATTACCTTGCGGTTCGATACCCCCGGAACGGGCAATATTTCTGTGGCCCCTGTCAACGGATGCGGTGTCGGTGGATCGTCAACAAAAGTCATTGTCATTAACCCTACTCCCATTATCAATCCGGTTGCCGATTCGGCTTTCTGCCCCGGAGAAAACTATACCTTCACGTTCAGTTCCAGTAATACTGTCGGAGCAACTTACACCTGGACCAACAGCCTGCCGGGCCCGTTACCGGGAGGTATCGATCTGCCCGCTTCCGGAACCGGCAATATTTCCTATACCGCACCGCTCAACCTTACCGGATCAGCAAAGACCGGACTGATTACCGTGACAGCCACCCTGAATGGCTGTACCAGTGCTCCGGTGCAGTTCAGAATCACTTCCAGACCAAAACCGGTTATCAATCCGCTGGCGGGAGTGTCTGTGTGCCCCGCCCAGCAAGTAATTCCACCTGCTTTTTCGAGCAATACCACCGGAGAAACCTATCAATGGTTCAACAGCAATACCGCCATCGGCCTTGCTGCTTCCGGCACCGGCCAGATTGCTTCCTACTCAGCTCCTGCCAATACCACAGGAAGCCCGTTTGTGGGCAACATTAAGGTAGTAGCTACACTGAACCGTTGCGTAAGCGATACGGCCGGCTTTAGCATTACCATCAAACCCAAACCTGTCCTTTCAACTCCTGCTAACATTTCCAATTGCCCGCTTGCAACAATAGGTCCTGTCGTATTCAATAGCAATGTTACCGGAACTACTTATAGCTGGTCGAATAACAATACAGGAATTGGGCTCGCAGCCAATGGCACCGGCAATATCAGCAGTTATACGGCTCCTGATAATCCAACAGGATTGAACATTACAGGAACCATTTCAGTTAATGGCACTGCTGATGGATGTACCAGCGATCCGGTTTCATTCACCATCACCATCAAGCCTCAGCCGGTAGTAAATCAGAAGGCTGATATTTCTGTATGTCCCGGTGTTACGGTTACCCCGGGTGCCTTTTCTTCCAATACGGGTGCAGGTACTACCTATAAATGGTTTAACAGCAATACTACCATCGGATTAGGCGCATCAGGTACAGGGACAATTGCTCCTTTCCCCGCCGGCAATAATGTGAGCGGTTTGCCTTTAACCGGAACCATCAGCGTTCTGGGTACCAAAAACGGATGCGAGAGCCTCGATACCATGCGGTTTGATATTACTGTGAAACCCAAGCCGGTTGTTGATGACCAGCCCGATATTACAGCCTGCCCGGGAGAGATCATTACTCCTGTTGCGTTCAACAGCAACACGGCGGGAACAACCTATGCCTGGACGAATTCCAATACCTTGATTGGATTGCCGATCGGCGGCACGGGCAATATCGCCCCATTCGCTGCCGGAAACAATGTTTCGGGTTCCATCTACACGGGCAAAATTGTTGTTACCGGAACGGCCAATGGTTGTGCAGGTGATACAGTTTCATTCTTTATCAATGTAAAACCGAAACCGGTTATTACGCCCAAATCTGATATTTCTTTATGCCCCGGAGAGAATATCAATGTGGGCTCTTTTGCATCCAATGTTCCCGGAAGTACCTTCTCGTGGACCAATTCCAATACGCTGATCGGGCTGCCGGCCAGCGGAACCGGGGATATACCGGTAGTTCCTGCAGCTGAGAATCTTACTTTGTCCAGCAGGACGGGAACCATCACTGTATTCGCCGAGAAAGACGGTTGCATCAGTTCAGCCATGACGTTTACCATTTCGGTTAAGCCAAGACCTGTCGTCACTCAGCTTGACAGCATTGCCAAATGTCCGGGAGAACCGGTTGCTCCGCCTAACTTTACCAGTTCCCTTGCCGGTTCTGATTTTGCCTGGACAAATACCAATACTTTGATAGGTCTTCCGGCTTCAGGTATAGGGAATATCATTCCCTACGCTGCTCCGTTGAACCTCAGCGGAAGCAGTTATCTGGGAACCATTGGTGTAACAGCAACCCGGAATGCCTGCGTGAGCGACACCATGAAGTTCAATATCCGTATCAAACCGCGGCCGGTTGTTACTCCTTTAGCCGATATTTCAGTTTGTCCCAATGAACAGATTGGTCCGATTATTTACTCAGCCAATACAGGAGGAGGAGAACTCTTCTCATGGACAAACGACAACACACTTACCGGTCTTGCTCCCAGCGGTACAGGGGATATCCCGGCCTATTTTGCTCCGGAAAATATTAACGGTGTGGTTTATACTTCCAATCTTTCGGTAATTGCTACGAAAGAGAATTGTTCCAGTACACCGGTCACATTTAAGGTTCAGTTAAAGCCAAGACCTGTTGTCAATTTCCAGCCCGATATTGTTAAATGCCCGGGAGAAACCGTATCCGCCACATTTACGAGCAATGTTACCGGAGCAACTTTTGGATGGACAAACAACAATACCGACATAGGCCTGCCCCTCACAGGTTCAGGGAACATCAATCCCTATGCCGCACCGGAGAATGTCAGCGGAGGCTATTTTGTGGGGAACATTAAGGTGGGGGCCGTTCTGAACGGATGCCTCAGTGACTCGATGGCATTCAACATATTTATTAAACCCACGCCGGTAATTTCTCCTACACCTGATTACACAGTGTGTCCCGGAGAACTAATCAATTTGAGTGCCTTTACGACTAATCCTCCCGGAGCCTCCTTTACCTGGTCCAACACCAATCCGGCCATTGGAATTGCCGTCGGTGGCATAGGTACCATTCCTCCCTATCTTGCTCCTGCCAATGCAACCGGAACGGATATTTCAGGACGCATCATTGTGCAGGCTGATTTGAGCGGTTGCAGTGCCCGGCCTGATACCTTCTTCATTACAGTCAAACCCAAGCCCATCGTTGATGATCAGCCCGACATTGAAGTGTGTCCGGGAGAGAGTATCAGTCCTTTGCCTTTCACCAGCAACACACCCGGGGCAACCTTTGCCTGGACCAATAAAATTGTCAGCGGAGATATTGGTCTGCCATCAGGTGGAACAGGAGATATAGCCTCGTATACTGCACCAGTTAACAATACCTTTGGCGATTTCAAGAGCAACATTTATGTAAAAGCCTCACGGCTTGGCTGTGTGAGCGATTCGGTTCCCTTTGCCATCACCGTGCATCCTACACCTCAGACGGGTGACATAAGCGGAGGAACGGAGGAGTGCATTGATGGCAATGACCTTTACAGTGCTGCTTTCCATGGTAATGCCGAATATATCTGGGAACGTCCGTCATCGGTTACTGTACTTTCGGGCGGTGCGCCTGCGAATAATTTCATTCAGCTGCGGTTTGATTCGGCCGGAACGGTGCTGATAAAAGTGACGGAACGAAACGTCATTACCGGATGCGTGGGAGCAACCAAATCCAAAACCATCACCGTGCATCCCAAGCCGGTTATTGACACTATTTTCGGAAAACCGGATGTGTGCAATTCCGAGACCAATGTATTGTATGCAGTGGCTAATCATCCGGGATCAACCTACCAGTGGGATGTGCCTTCAGGGGCTTATATCACCACTGATCCCAGCCTGTACAATATCCGTGTTAATTTCAGCTCCCTGAGCGGCAATATCCGTGTAAGAGAAACCAGCGCTGCCGGATGCGTTGGCGATTACAAACAACTTCCCGTTACCGTGCATCCCATTCCTGATGTGTTTACATCGTTAAGCACTCAGGCTATCTGCAACGATGACCGGACAGCATTCACAGTGGGCACCAATTATTTTGACCCGTCAGATGTGCGGTTTGTTGTCAACGTAACTGCTTCCACCGACCTGAGCGGATATACGCCAACGGATACGGTTCTGAACGGTGCCCTTATTGCCGACAGCCTGCATAACTCGAAGAATTCGGAGCGTACTGCTTTGTATTTTGTCACGCCGCGCTCATCATACTGTGCAGGTTCTCCGGCAAACGTAACGGTTACCGTGCGTCCCACCCCGGTGGTAATTCCTTCACAGACGGTTAAATATCAATGCAACAATGCAACTGTTGGCATTAGTTTGTATACGTCAACTTTCCCTATCTCAGCCGTTAGTTTCGATTATACAGCTGAATCCTCGGGCGGTGTTTTGGGATTTACTGCATCAGCCGCCGGCCTTACCAACGGAGCCGTCATCAGTGATGTACTGAACAATACCACCAATACCGTACAGACAGTAAGGTATCACGTTGTCCCCAAAGCTTTTGGCTGCATTGGCGATACGGTGACCATCACTGTTTTTGTGAAACCTTCACCCGATGTACTTTACAATAATTTTACCCCTGCCATCTGCGACGGTGATACGACACGGATTGTTCTGAGTACCTCAGTAGTTCCTGCCGACAGTATTTCCTTTGACTATACCGTGCTGAATACCGGAGGTATAACTGGCTATATGACCTTCAGAAACAATCTGCCGAATGGCTATGTGATTAGTGATGTATTGAACAACGCAACCGATGTTCTGCATTCGCTTACCTATGTTGTTACTCCGAAGTTTATGGGATGCACCGGAACAGCTGAAAACATTGTTGTTCAGGTCGCCCCGCGGCCCAAAGTCAATGTATCAGCTGCTGCACAGGAGATTTGTAACCTCACGGCCATGAATCTCAAACTGACTACGACTACCACCCCCACCGACAGTGTGCGGTTTGACTATACCGTTTCTTCAACCGGAGGAGTGACAGGTTATTCTGACGGAACCAACCTGCTGAACAACCATACTATAAACTTTATCCTTACCAACAGCACCAACCTTCAGCAAACTCTAACTTTTGAAATAACTCCAAGATTACAGGGGTGTTACGGATCTCCCAAAACAGCAACGGTTCTGGTTAATCCTACTCCCGATATCACGCCGGTACCTGCGGGACAGAATATTTGTGCAGGCCAGCAAACATCCATTCAGCTTACTTCCAATACCCTGCCAAACAACCAGGTGAGTTTCAACTACACAGCTACCGGAACTGCCGGAGTCAGCGGTTTTTCAAATAACGTAATAGGCAAAACTCCTGGATCGTTTATCAGTGATGTTCTGAACAATATCACGACGTCCCGTCAGACTGTTACCTATGTGGTTCGTCCCTTCTTCAGGGGGTGCCAGGGGCCGGCTGATACCATTCTGGTCAACGTTGATCCAAAGCCAACCATTGCCGTTAACCCGTCTACCATTACCATCTGCGACAGTACGGAAGCAGCTTTCAGAGTATCAACAACTACCACTCCTGCTGATAGTGTAACATTTATTTATTATGCTGTTCCCGTTGCCGGAGTATCAGGTTATCCTGCCGGGGTTGTAACAGGAGTCCATCATGGCGATACGATCAGGCATATATTGAAAAACTCAACCAATGCTCCACAGACCGTTCGATTTGTCGTCCGTCCCTTCGGTTTAGGTTGTTACGGAGATTCAGTGATTGTTGATGTAACCGTTTTACCGGAGCCGGTTGTAAATCCTTCAACATTCAGTCAGATCATCTGCAGCAATGGTATTACCAACATCAATCTGCAAACCCCCACGGCACCTACCGGCAGTATTACATTTGATTATACTGCGGTCAATCCCGACGGCGGGGTTACAGGATTCAACAACCTGGTAACCGGCTTGATCAATAACAGTACCATTGGTGAAAATCTCAAAAATTCTGCGAACAATCCGAGAACGGTGCTCTATACCATTACCCCAAAATCGGGAATATGTGTAGGGAAACCCAAGCAGGTAACAGTCACTGTCAATCCGGTGCCCAAAGTAAATCCTTCTGTACTTGCACAGAATATTTGCGACAGCACAGCCACCAATATCGTGCTTCGTACACCTACTTCACCCGTTGACAGTGTCCGGTTCAGCTATACTGTGATGGCTACCGGCGGAGTTACGGGCTACACCTCACCTGTAACCAATCTCACCGACAGTGCGGTTATTTTCCAGACATTGAAGAATCCCACTTTCTTCCAGCAAACAGTAACGTACCAGATAACACCTTCCTACAATGGTTGTGCTGGTTCTCCCACTGATGTTGTTGTGACGGTTAACCCGACGCCTGATGTGGTACCTTCTTATACTCCAGCCATTTGCGATGGTACCGTTACCAATATTCTGATTACCACAAATGCCAATCCCAAAACTCTGGTAACTTTCAATTATACCGGCAGTTCAGCCGATGGTGTAACCGGAATGTCCTCACAAAATGGAATACCAAATAACAGTACCGTTTCAGATATCCTTCGTAATGGTTTCAATGATCAGCGCACGGCCACTTATACAATTACTCCGTTCATAGCAGGCTGTCAGGGGAAATCTCAAACCATTACCATTGCCGTCAAGCCGACACCCAATGTCAGCAGTTCTCCGCTGAGTCAGTCGATTTGCGATGGGACGAAGACAGCATTTACCCTCACTACCTCAACCCTGCCGACCGATTCGGTACGATTCCGGCTGGAAGCCAATTCCACGGGAGGAGTGGGAGGATATCCTGCTGCACCGCTTACAGGCTTGCTTAATAACCACACAGTGCAGGATCTGCTCAGCAATGCCACCAATGCACCCCAGAATGTCAATTACATTATTACGCCTTCTTCTCAGGGCTGTACAGGGCCATCCATCAATGTAATTGTTACGGTAAAACCGACACCGGTTGTTGCTCCTCCGGTAACTTCGCAGACCATTTGCAGCAATACCAATGCAGGCATAACCCTGCTGACGCCTACTTTCCCGGCTGATAGCGTAAGATTTAGCTACACGGCGTCAGGCTCGGCAAATGTATTCGGTTATCATGATTCCACCGGCCTGAAAAACAACAGCCAGATTGCCGATTTTCTGTGGAATACCGGCAATAACCTGGAAACCGTTGTATATACTGTTACTCCGGAAGCACAGGGTTGTACCGGTACGGCAGTTCCTGTTACTGTGCGGGTGAATCCTGTTCCTGTTGTACAACCTTCCGTTCTTAATCAAACCATCTGCAATAATGAACACACCTCCTTCCTGCTGACTTCTCCAACCAATGTTACTCCGCTCTCGTTTGATTACAATGTAACTTCTACGGGCAGTGTTGTAGGATTTACAACGCCCCGTACAGGATTGTCCAATAATACGCTGGTGAATGACCAGCTTACCAATCTTACTTCGGGAGCACAAACGGTGACATACAGGATTATACCGAAGGCGGCAGGCTGTGTCGGCTCGCCCGTGGATGTGAACGTGAGAGTAAATCCAACCCCGGTGCTTTCTCCTTCTGTTTCAAGCCAGACAATCTGCTCGGGAGCCTTAACCGGATTTACCGTAAGTACAACCACTGTACCAAACGACAGTGTTACCTTTGGGTACATTGTTCAGGCCCCTGCTGCGCTCAGTGGTTACAGCTCTCCTGTTCTTAATCTTCCGGCCGGGTCAGGGATCAATGTGCCTATTACCAACACTTCGAATGCTCCGCAGATTGCTTATTTCAAAATGGTTCCGCAGGTATTTGGATGCAAGGGCGATACTTCAGCTGTTGCTGTTACCGTAGAGCCGAAGCCTGTGCTGAATGTATCTGCTACGGAGCAGACCATATGCGACAAGGGTGTGGCCGACATTCTGCTCACCACTCCCACCCTGCCTACCAGCGCCATTTCCTTCTCCTATACTGCAACCTCCACGGGTTCCGTCTCCGGATTTTCTTCACCCCGTTCTGGTCTGATCAACAATGACAAAATCAATGACAATCTGTTCAATTTCTCTGATCAGCAGCAAACTGTCACGTACAGGCTCGTACCGGGTTCTTCTTTATGCAAGGGAGATACAGTTACTGTGCGAGTCCATATCAATCCTACGCCGAAAGTCAATCTGAATCCAGTTAACAGCACGATCTGTGACGAACAGTTCAGTCATATTGTCCTTTCCACTCCAACCCTTCCGAACGCATCGGTCACATATACTATTACGGCAACCGGCACCGACAGTATCACCGGGTTTACTCCGCTGGTCAGCAATGCTCCATTTAATTATCTGATATCAGAACAGCTTTACAATACTTCCGACAATCAGGTACAGAAGGTTACCTATACAGTAACTCCCTGGGCGAATGGATGCCAGGGAACGGTTCAGTCGGCAACAGTTCAGGTAAATCCCATGCCGCTTATTGATGCCGGACCCGACCAGGTAGTCTGTTCAGACGGTTTGCCTTTCCTTTCGGCTACTGCAAAAGGTAGTTATAATTCTGTTACATGGTCAGGTGGAGCCGGTTCTTTCAGCAATAAGAATTCTCTTTCTACCCTTTATTTTCCGGCACCAGCCGAGTCAGGTTCCACCTTCTGGCTGAGAATTCAGACCAACGACGCATCAGGGGTCTGTGCTCCGGCAAAAGATTCAATGCAGCTTACCGTACGGCCGAAGCCGGTGGTTTCAGCAGGTCCCGGACAGGTTGTCTGCGAAAGTACCCCCGTCCATCTGAACGGAACGGCCTCGGGTACATATACACGGGTGAAATGGACTACCGACAACGGAACGGGTACCTTTACAAACGACAGCAGTCTGGTTACTACCTATCTGCCTCCCAGGGGAGAAACAGGCTTCATTACTTTACGCCTGACAGCTTATGACGATGCAGCAGTCTGTAATTCGGTCAGCAGTGCGGTAACTATCACCATCAATCCGTTACCTGTGATTACGGTTGTCAGTACCCTCGACGGTTCGGAAATCTGTGCCGGAGAACCCGCCACCTTCACTGCCTATAATGCATTGTATTACAAGTTCTTTGTCAATGGCTCCGTGGTGCAGGATTCAAGTCTGAACAACAAATACACCGGAGTTTTGAATACAGGCGACAGGGTCTGGGTAAGAGGTACTTCAGCAGCCGGTTGTTCCAATAACAGCGATACGACGCTTGTTCATGTGAATCCGTTGCCGGTTGTCACCATCACGAGTTCTGATGACAACAATATTATCTGTAAGGGTGAAGCGGTAACCTTTACGGCAGGAGGGGCTTCCAACTACCGGTTCTACGTAAATGCTCTGCCGGTGCAGGGGCCAGGACCCAATAACAATTACCTGACAACCGGTATTGCCGACGGGCAGAAGGTGTATGTGCAGGGTATTGATACCAATAATTGCCGGGCGTACTCTGATACCATCACTATGACTGTGAGGGATCTGCCGGAAGCCCGCATTATTACCAATGATACATCGTTCTGCGATAATGGCATCAACCAGGTGAACATGCTGGTTGAGCTGAAAGGCACAGGCCCCTGGAGAGTTGGATGGACTGATGACGGAGGAGCCACTATTCACTTTACCGACACAATTACTTCCAGCCTTTATGCCATTCCTGTTACAGCCCGCGTAGGTCTTAATATTGTGAGCCTTATGTCGGTAATGGAATACAATGGTGCATCCTGCCTGGGCCTTGTTAATCCCCGGAGCCTTACCATTACGGTGTTCGAAAATCCCAGGCCGAGTATCTCAACCCTTACTGACACAGCCAGGGCAGGGGTGCCGCTTGATATTAACATGGACATTTTTGGCGGATCAGGAAACTATCCTCTGATTGTGTGGACCGGCGACAGCAACCTGGTTGCCAATCCTTTCGTGCGCCGCACCACGTTCAAGAGCAATCTGGCGGGTGACTACACCTTGTACAGCAAGGTTACCGACAACCGTGGTTGTACCGGATACGACACTCTGGTGGTTCATGTGGTAATAACTCCTATTGTAGTGCATCTTTTCTTTGATACTGCACAGACGTGCGCGGGTGTGCCCATTCCGCTGAACGGAGTGTATGCAGGCAACATTGATGTGTCAGGTGGTACCGGAAACTATATTGGATATTCCTGGACTGGGGATATCGGATATATTGATAACCCCAATATACGCTTCCCGAATTTTGTTTCCAATACGCCCGGTGCATACCATTTTGTCTTCACAGTAACTGACGATATCGGAACAAAAGGCATCGACAGCCTGCTGGTACTTGTGCATCCCAATCCGGTGATCAACTTCCCGTCTGATACCTTGTTTACCTGTGCTTCCGACACTACCATTCTGTCGGGCCATGTTACCGGCGGAAGCGGAAGCTATATCAAGCATGAATGGACTGGTGATGTAGGTGCCCTTTCTGATTTCAGTGTTGCGGAACCTTCCTTCCGTTCCTCCATCAATACAATTTTCCGTATCAGTTACAAGGTAACCGACAGCCGCTATTGCAGTTCAACTGACAGTATTGTTCTTGTAAACGAGGCGCCAACATCAGTATTCTTCAGCGATGCCAATCCTTTCGGTGCCTGCAGTCCAAGCAAGGTGAACTTCCGCATTGTGCCGGTGAACACCACACACTATTCCTGGAACTTTGGTGACGGTACACCGGAGGTTCCTTCCGACGGCCTCGCCTTTAGCCACGTATTTACCAACGAAGAAACATACTACCGCTATTACCGTACGCGACTGAATGCTTACTCACAGCATGGTTGTGTTGACAGTTCAACCACCATTGTAACCATCTTCCCTGTGCCTGACTATGATTTCATTATGTCGGACGATTCGGTTTGCTCGGGCGAAACTGTCAGCTTCACGTCCATACAGGGAGGTGCTGTATATCAGTGGAATTTCGGCGAAGGCAATGAACTGGCTAATTACTACCATCAGCATCAGTTCCTGAACAATACCCTTTACGATTCAACAATTTCAGTTCGCCTGGTGGTTATTACCTCAACCATGTGCAGTGACACAGTTTACAAACCGCTGGTTGTCCATCCGGTTCCGGAAGCTGATTTTACTGCCTCTCCGGCTTTGCAGGTCTTTCCGCAAACCACCGTTTCACTAACCAATAACAAGCCGGTTTCGCATTTCAATTATGACTGGAATTACGGCGATGGCAATGTATTTACAGGAATAAGCCCCGGCACGCATACCTACACTACCTGGGGCGAATACACTATCCGGCTCAGAGCGTATACACAGTATTGTGAAAGTACTACAAACCGTCCTGTTAAAATTATTCCTCCCGTTCCTATTGCAGGCTATACGACCGATAAGCTGGAAGGGTGTCCGCCGCTGACGGTAAGGTTTACCAATACTTCCACCTATGCATCATCCTATATGTGGGACTTCGGAGACGGAGGAGCTTCTTCGGATGAAAATCCTGTTTATACCTATACTTTGCCGGGTACCTATACGGTAACTCTCATTGCCTCAGGAGACGGAGGCAAGGATACCGTTAAGACCTATTCCATTACTGTTTTTGAACCTGCCGTTTCCTGGTTCAGTTTGTCACCTGTTACGGTAATTGCCCCGGATGATTTTGTCAATTTCACTGATCTTTCAACAAATGCTGTAAGCTGGCTATGGGAATTCGGTGACGGAGATACTTCCCGCCAGCAAAATCCGCGGCACAATTACCGCGAGGAAGGAGTTTATGACGTGACGTTGTCAGTAATTTCGCCTGATGGTTGTGCTTCAACCTATACAAAGTACGAAGCAGTTACAGCCAAGGCAGAAGTTATTGTCAAGGTACCGGATGCATTTAGCCCCAATCAGTTTGGACCGCCACACCAGCCGCAAAGCGATGCCATGATCAATTACAACAATGATATTTTCAAGCCAAAACTGAGAGGTGTTGACGAACGGTATTATACTTTCCAGGTGTTTAACCGCTGGGGTGAGTTGTTGTTCGAAACCCATGATGTGCGCATTGGTTGGGACGGCTATTTTAAAGGCCAGCTCTGCCCGCAGGATGTATATGTCTGGAAAGTGAAGTATCGGAGTCTAACCGGACAGGGTTTTGAAAAAATGGGCGATGTTACGTTGTACCGTTAAGAGATAAATACGATGAAAACGTTTGCCGGTAAAGGGTACATATGTATCAAATTCGTTCTGACCCTCCTGCTGTCAGGAGCCGGGCAGATGATTTGCGGACAGGATCCGCAGTTTACCCAGTTTTATGCCACCCCGCTTTATATCAGCCCTTCCTATGCAGGAACAGTGAAAATAAGCCGGGCGATACTCAATAACCGTGTGCAATGGGCTTCTCTCCCCAGAGCATATATTACCTATGCCGCCGCGGTTGACCACAATTTCAGAAAACGCAATTTTGGGCTTGGACTGCTTATTATGCGCGATGTGGCTGGCACAGGGAGGCTTTCGAACACCAATATCGGATTGCTGTATTCATACCGGCTTCAGATTGGGAATGTGGTGACATTCAGGCCCGGCCTGGGCTTTTACTATTCTATCATAGGCAATGATTTTTCACGGCATACATTCGGTGATCAGGTAATTATCAACGGGCAGAACAATGCATCTTCTTCCGTAGAAATTACCCGCGACTACCGCCGCGGATACCCCGATGCCACGGTTTCCCTGCTGGTTCATGGCTACAATTTCTGGGGCGGGGCTACCGTTGACCACCTGCTGCGGCAGGATAAAAGCCTGTTCCAGTGGGACGATTATGTGGATCTGAAATATACGTTTTATGGCGGAGTTAAAATACCGCTTAAAACAAATTATTTGCTCAACAAAGGACAGACCCTTTCTCCTTCGTTTTTGTATAAACGGCAGGCGAAGTTTCAACAGCTTGATATGAGCCTTATCTGGGCAAATTTTCCCTATATGGCCGGTTTTACATACCGGGGCATACCGTTTCTCCGCCAGAAAATTGATTACTACCGTTCCATAGATGCAGTGTGCCTTCATCTCGGATATACGTTCAAGGAAGTTACCGTTGCTTATAGTTATGATCTGACCATTTCAAAACTGGCTACTTCAACCGGTGGTACGCATGAAATTTCTCTGATATACGATTTTTCCGAGCTGGCTTCTCCTGCCCGGAGGAAAGCTATTCCCTGCCCGAGAGTTTACTAAACAGGACATTGCATATTTCTCCTGCTGAAATATCTATCTTTGCGCAAACGAATTCATGGTGTATGGCAGGAAAAATTAACGTAGGCCTCGTACAGATGCAATGTTCCGATAATGTACAGGCCAATTTTGATAAAGCAAAACAGTTGATTAAAGAAGCGGCCGAAAAGGGAGCGCAGCTGGTCGTATTGCCTGAACTTTTCGGCAGCCTGTACTTTTGCCATACTGAAGATTATGCCCCATTTGAACTGGCTGAACCAATACCCGGTCCCACTACAAACGAACTGGGAAAGCTGGCGGCATCCCTTGGGGTGGTTATTGTTGCGTCACTTTTTGAAAAACGAAGCGAGGGAGTGTATCACAATACGGTAGCTGTCATTGACAGTGACGGGAAATATGTGGGAAAATACCGCAAGATGCATATTCCCGATGATCCGGGGTACTATGAGAAGTTCTATTTCACACCGGGAGATCTGGGGTATAAGGTTTTCAGAACCTCGGCCGGAAACATAGGAACGCTGATATGCTGGGATCAATGGTATCCCGAAGCGGCAAGGATCACTGCCATGATGGGGGCCGATCTGCTGGTTTATCCTACGGCTATCGGATGGGCTTTGCAGCAGGATGAAGCAACCAATGCTGAACAGTATGATGCCTGGAAGACCATTCAGCGTTCACACGCTGTGGCCAACGGTATTCATGTAATTGCTGTAAACCGGACAGGGGTAGAAGGAAATATGCGTTTCTGGGGAGGTTCCTTTGTATGCAACCCGTTTGGAACTGTTCTCTGTCAGTTGCCCCATGAATTGGAATTGGTTCATGTGCAGGAGATCGATCTTTCACTTACTGCCTATTATCGTGTTCACTGGCCTTTCTTTCGCGACAGGCGCATTGATTCCTATCAGGGAATATTAGCCAGGTTTTTAGATAAAGAATAGGATATGACTCCAAAGGAATCGGGTTACTGGTTCCCGGCTGAATGGGAACCGCATAAGGCAACATGGCTCAGCTATCCTCATAACGAAGCATCCTGGCCCGGGAAAATCCACACCATATTCCCCTACTACCATGAGTTTGTGAAAGCAATTTCCTCGGCCGAAGAAGTGCATATCAATGTGAATGATGAGGAAATGAAAAAAAGGGTTGAGGATGCGCTGGCCGGAGCCGGAGCAAAAATGGAAAATGTTTTTCTTCATATTCATCCTACCAATGATGCATGGTGCAGGGATCACGGGCCTGCCTTTGTTATCAATCCAAATGCCGATAAGAAAAAGGCCGTTGTTAACTGGGGATATAACGGATGGGGCAATAAATACCCCCATGACCTCGATGACAACATTCCTCTACAGGTGGCTCACCTGCTGGGTTTGCCTGTCTTCAGCCCCGGTATTGTTATGGAAGGTGGTTCTATTGACGTAAACGGAAAAGGCTTGCTGATTACTACCACATCCTGCCTGCTGAACGAAAACAGAAATCCTCACCTTACCAAAGCCGGCATTGAGAAATACCTGCGTGAATATTACGGAGTGGATGAAGTTTTCTGGCTGGGAGATGGCATTGCAGGCGATGATACCGATGGACATGTGGATGATATCTCCCGGTTCGTTGCTCCGGATGTGATTGTTACCATGATTGAACCTGATCCCTCTGACGAGAACCATATTCCGCTGAAGGAGAACCTGAAAACTTTGAAAAAGCTTGTTCTTCCCGACGGAAAGAAGCCTGCGATAGTGGAAATTCCCATGCCTGAACCTTTATATTACGAAGGACAGCGATTGCCGGCTTCCTATGCCAATTTTTACATCTGTAATGCCGGGGTCATTGTACCGACCTTTCGCTGTAAACAGGATCAGAAGGCAATTGACCTGCTGGCTCAATGCTTTCCTGACCGGCCTGTTATTGGTATCGATTCTGTTGAGATTATATGGGGACTCGGAAGCTGGCATTGTCTTAGCCAGCAGGAACCAGCGGTTGGGTAATTTGCTGGTTTCTCTTGCATCCGACAGATTGACGTTTCAGAAAAAGCTCAGGCTACCGGTTCGTAATACATGCAGTCTGTATCTTCCTGGTCCTGAAGGAAAGCAAGAAACGGACAGGCTGTGCGCTGATCATCCCATTCTTCCATGTCATTCCGCTGGCAACTGAAACATCTGGCCGGCATAGTAAGCCGGGAAGAGGACGTATCAACCTCTTCATTCATGAGTAAGGAATTCATGGTGTTAGTATTTTCACAAATCAAAAGTAATAAACATTTGTGAAAAATAACAAGGGTATATCAAGAAAAAATATAAAAATTAGTAAAGACAGATTAAAAAATAAGGGGTATAAGCAATAAAATGTATATTTATTCAAATTGCATAAGGCGGAGTAGTCAGGAATTAACGGCCTCGAACATACTGACAATATTTTCCGGAGGCACGTTGGCCAGAATGTTATGAACCTGCTGGAAAACAAAACCTCCTCCCGGCTTAAATATCTTAACCATTTCTTTTACATGCTTTTTAACTTCTTCCGGGGTAGCGGTAAGCAGAACATGCTGGGTATCACATCCGCCGCCCCAGAAGGTAATCTGATGGCCGAACGTTGTTTTGAGAAATGAAGGATTCATTCCCGCGCAGGAAATCTGCACCGGATTGATTGCATCGGCTCCGGCGTCAATGATGTCTGGCAGAAGTTCCCTTACGCCACCGCAGCAATGAAGAAGAACTTTTACAGGAGCAATTTCCTTGGCTCTTTTCCAGAGTTTGGAATGAAAAGGCTTTATAAAAGTGCGGTACATTTCCGGACTGATCAGAGGGCCCTGTTGTCCGCCCAGGTCATCTCCAAACAGAACAATATCAATATAAGGGGCAACGGCACTCATCCATTTTTCGAGATTTTTCAGGTGAATTGCGCAGAGTTTTTCCTGAAGCTCAAGAATTTTATCAGGATTAAGAGCCAGGGCAAGAAGGTAATTGTCCATCCGGTAAAGAAAGCTTGGAATTTCGAACATGTTTCCGCCGAATAAGCCGATGATAGCCTTGTCGGTACGTTCCCTGAATGCTCTTGCTCCTTCGCGGAGTTCTTTCAGCCCTGCCTCATTCAGCGGAATATGGGCTCCGGGTGAAGGAATATTCCACATCTGTTCTCCCAGCATTTCTTCCAGGTCATGAAAGTCGTTGTCTTCAATTCCCCTTTCCATGAGGGGAAAATGAGTCTGTTCAAAATACAGACAACCCTTTTTCTGAATGCCCAGCACTTTCCCTGTTTCTGTTACCAGTACCCAGTCCTCACCCTGTTTTTCAACGTTGATGAAGGCAGGTATCTCACATTCGGTTCCGTCGGGAAGTATCCATGGCTTCCAGTCTTCATCCTTCAGGCAGAACCCGCGTCCCATTTCGATCGTGTCACTACCTGAAAGAGCCAGCACGTCATCGTCGATGATGGCAAGTTGCTGGATCATGTCATAGACTCTGACGGGCCGTTCAGGAAGGCCCAGGTATTTTCTCAGGCGGGCGTATGCAATGGCCGCAATACCTGACGATCTGTGGCCTCCAAAATCAACCGGAATCGTATCGGTTTCCTGATGCTGTAATGCTGTTAAAATTCTTTCTCTTGGTGTCATAGTGAATACAGTTTTGATTCATTCCATATTTTCCTGATAAATCTGATGAAGTTACCGTGAAAAATATTGCTGATATCTTCTTCGCTGTAACCCCTGAGGGCAAGCAGATGGTGAAGTTTCTGCAGATCGGCTATGGTTTCCAGATCCAGAGGGGATTGTTCTTTTCCGAAAGCACCGTCAAGGTCAGAGCCTATGCCTGCATGAAGGGAGTTCCCGGCAAGCTGGCAAATGTGATCAATGTGGTCAGCGACGTTTTCGAGGGTGACATTGCGGCTCCGGGGAGTATCAATGCCTCTTTTCCAGGCGGGTACCAGCATCCATGCATCCAGGGAAGTGCCTATGACTGCACCGCGGTTAATCAATATATTGATTTGCTCGTCAGAAAGCTGGCGGTTATGGGGAACCAGGCTGCGGCAATTATGATGGCTTGCCCAGACGGGCCCCTTGTAAAAGTCAATGGCCTCAAAGAAACTCTGGTCTGAAAGGTGGGTAACGTCCAGAATCATCTGAAATTCTTCCATTGCCTTCAGCAATTGCCGCCCTTTTTCTCCCAGTCCGCCTTCCGAATCGGTGCCGTGGGCGTAGGTTCCCGGGCCATAATGAGCCGGTCCTATAGCCCGAAGGCCTTCTTGCCACGCTGTTTCCAGCAAATCGGTCTGGTACAGTGAATCAGCTCCTTCAAGGCTTAAAATGTACCCAACGGGGAGGTTGCTGGTATCTTTTCTGTTCCATAGCTCCAGATGTTCTTCCAGTTGACTGAGGCAGGCAATCTGCTTCATCTCGCCTTTTTTTTCCATTGCCCTGTACCATGCAAGCTGGCCCCGGGTCATAGCCCAGGCCTGCTCGGGTGAGTGCCATCCGGGGAAAGGGTTTCCTGGTTTTGCATAGCGGGCAATCAGCGTTGCAACGCAAAGGCCGATATTCCCTTTTCTCATTTCCGGAAGAGTGACCGTATTTTTCGCGCGGTCGGGCTTATCGGTCATTAAGCGTTCTCTCTCCCTGACTTCTTCAATAGGGCGGGTAAGATCCCGGTTCCATTCGATAGCATTCATGGCCAGGTCGAGATGGGCGTCGAAAATGAATGTCGGTTCCATAGGGGTTATGATGTGTGGTTTCGTGTTCCCTGATGTGTGTTCAGTGGTTCTGTTTTTACCGGTTTCGTATTTTTTTTCCTCAAACATCTTTTCATCTCTAAGGGTTGCAGATAATCTATTTTTTTGCATGAACCTATCTGCAGTGATTTCTGACAAATCTGAAGTCAATTCAGGCTTATCTCATGCAATTCCGTGAAAAGCGAAAAATGATTCTTAATAAACACTGGCAAAACAGGTTTTGCCAACATGGGAGGATTTACTTCAGTTCAAAGACTGCTTCGATTTCCACCGGAATGTTGAGAGGGAGAAACATGCCTACGGCTGAACGCACGCCAATTCCGTTCTCCGGGCCAAAGATTTCTGCCATAAGTTCACTGAATCCATTAATAACAGCCGGATGTTGCGTAAAATCGGGAGTACTGTTCACCATTCCCAGGGTTTTTACAAGCCGTTTAATGCGGTTCAGATCGCCAAAATGGGTTTTGATGGTTGACAGCATGGTGAGGCCCACCTGACGCGCCGCCAGTTTTCCCTCTTCCAGACTGAGATCGGCTCCCAGCCGGCCCGTCATCAGGGTTCCGTCGTCTTTCATTGGCCCCTGGCCGGATACATAAAGAAAACGGTCGATAACCAGCACGGGTTTGTACACGCCGACGGGCTTAGGCGCCGGGGGAAGCACCAGCTTGAGCTCGGCAATTCTTTCTTCGGGTAATGATTTCATAATGTAAAAATTTAAGGTTCTTATATTCAATGAATGAAAAGGCTCAGGAGCAATACTCCGGCCAGGCCGGTAATGCCGATGCTTGTTTCCATCACCGTCCAGGTGCGGAATGTATCGCGTATGCTCAGGTTAAAATATTCCTTTACGAGCCAGAATCCGCCGTCATTCACATGGGCCAGCATAATGCTTCCTGAGCCGATGGCCAGAACCATCAGTTCAGGCACAACATGGGTATGCTGAACCAGAGGAAGCACGATTCCTGCAGTGGTTATTCCGGCCACCGTGGCGGAACCCAGGGCTACACGAAGCACAGTGGCAATGAGCCAGCCAAGGATCAGAGGGGAAATTCCTGTTCCGGCAAGGGTTTTTCCTATGTATTCATTCACTCCGCTGTCAACCAGCACCTGTTTCAGGGCACCTGCACCGGCAATGATGAGCATGACCATGGTAAGCCCCGAAACAGCATGGGCCAGCGATTGCATAAGTTCCTGCATCTTCCTTCCGCGCCGGATTCCCAGAAACCAGATGGCAATCAAAACGGAAATTAACATGGCGAGGGCGGGGTTGCTGAAATAAGAAAACCAGATGAATGCCTTTGTGCCGGGATGAGCAAAAATTTTACCCACCGAACAGAAACCAATCAGAATTACCGGTAACAGAGCCGTAAGAATGCTTTCGGTCAGGCCTGGCAATTCTTCGGGCTTTTTAAGATTCACCGCAACGAAGTCTTCCAGGGGTTTGGCCCTGACATTATGAATCACCCGGGCATAAACAGGCCCTGAGATCACAATAGCCGGAATCGCCACGATAATTCCATAGACCAGGGTAAGTCCGATGTCGGCACCAAAGGTGGCTGCAATAGCTGATGGAGCCGGATGGGGAGGCAGGTAACCGTGGGTTACAGAAAGGGATGCCAGCATCGGCAGACCTACATACAAAAGCGGCAGTCCGGCCGATGCTGCCACGGTAAAAACAAGCGGTATCATAATGACGAAGCCTACATCATAAAAAAGAGGCACGCCAACAATAAATCCGGTGAGCATTACCGCTATCTGCACCCTTTTAATACCAAATGCCTTGATGATGCGGGAAGTAATTTGCTGAGCCGCGCCGCTGTCGGCAACCAGTTTCCCCAGCATGGCGCCGAAGCCGAGGATGATGGCCAGGAATCCGAGGGTTGATCCGATGCCTGCTTCAATGGAGGCAATGGCTTTGTCGAGCGACATGCCACCGGCAAGGCCAACGGCAAGTGAAACAATGACAAAGGAAAGGAAAGCATTGAGCCGCAAAATAAGAATCAGTACCAGCAAAAGGAAGATTCCGGCAAGGACGATAATGAGCGGCATAACCATTCAGATAGGAGGCAACTAAATTAGTTTTTTATCGCATTTATTACAATGTTCGGCAAGTGATTATAGCCTGTAGCAAAAAATGCGGGAAATCATAATACCGGATTATACGTAGACTGTATTTACATATTTCATAAACAATTGATAATCTTTCTTTTCAAAATTTTAATGTGGTAAATGTTCTTTGAAACGTCATTTATTTAGTTAAGATTTTTTGCAGTGGTTGTCCTGAGGTAAATGCTGCTTAAGATATTTACGAACACAGGTTTAGTATTGGTTAGTTAGTCAGGAAAGTTGGTTAAGAAAGTGAAGTGCCGGTTTTCCGGCCACTTCACTTTTTAATGCAAAACTATGTCACAATCTGAGACGATAGCATTAAATTGGCATAGTTTAAACTATACCAAAAAAACAATGGGTATAAGGGAAGGCCTGTCCAGGGAGATAGAAAGCAATTTTATTGAAAAGTTAAAGCAGGGTGATACTGCAGCTTTCTCAGCCTTATTCCTGGCATACTACCAGGATCTTGTGCATTTTGCCTGCCGGCTTACCAGCAATAAAGATGTTGCGGAAGAAATTGTCCAGGAGGCTTTTGTAAAGTTGTGGGAAGGAAGGGAAATGCTGGTAGTTCATGTATCTCTGAAATCGTATATGCTGAAGTCTGTTCAGAACCGATGCATTGACTGGCACCGGCACAATAAGATACGCCAGAATGTCAATACGGCAATAAAGGAAGAATCGGTTCTTATCTATTATGATACAGATAATTACGTTTTGAAATCCGAACTGGAGGCAAAGCTCGATGCAGCACTTTCGATGCTTCCGCAGGAAGTAGAAGAAGCATACAGAATGAACCGGTTTGAAGGGATGAAGTATCATGAAATAGCCGAAAAGCTTAATGTATCTGTCAGGACCATTGAGGTGCGTGTGGGCAGGGCGTTGCATTTGTTACGCGAGTATTTAAAGGACTATCTTGTATAAGGAATTGAATAACGTAATGATACTTAAGAACAATAGTGCGGTAAGAATGCTTGGATGTTCTAAGCACCCGAAAAGAGATCATTCAAAATGTACATGTAACAATGTGGTAAAGAAAGTTTGAAACGTCATTTAATTGATATAAACTAAAAATATGGAAGGTTTTGAGCAGGAGGAAATTGGTCGGTTAATGGCAAGGTTTTTTGCCTGCGAGGCAAATGAAGAAGAGATTGAAAAACTTCAGTACTGGCTGCAGGAATCGGCCGACAATAAGCGGTATTTCAGGCAGATGAGAAATATATGGGATGCGTCAGAAAGGGATCCCAGGGAGGAGAATATTGATACTACCGGAGCCTTAAACAAAGTATTGCAAAGAATTGCAGTCAAATCGCCCGGTAACACTTTTTGGCAGCAGTGGCAGAGAGTTGCGGCCATTCTTATGATTCCTCTGATTGCCGGGAATATTATCTGGTTTTTAGGTGTTAAGAAGAATGCCGGCATTGCTAAACCGGTTTATAATGAGGTATATGCTGCATTTGGAACGCGATCTGCCATAACGTTGGCTGATGGCACGAAGGTCTGGTTGAACTCAGGAACCAGTATGAGATATCCTGACCGGTTTACCGGGAAAAAAAGAGAAGTATTTTTAAACGGAGAAGCGTATTTTGAAGTCAATGCCGATCCTTCAAGGCCCTTTGTTGTGTCTTCTCCTTCTTTGATGGTTACAGCAACCGGAACCAAATTTTGCGTACATGATTATGCCTCAAAATCGGGAGCAGAGGCTATCCTTGTATCAGGCAAAGTGACGGTAGGGAAGCAGGCAGCAAACAATAAAATCAGCTTCATCACAGGGTTAAAACCGGGAGAGCGTTTGCTGTTTGATAAACAGACCCGGAATTTTTCCCTTGAGCAGGTGGACCCATATAAATATATCGCATGGAAAGACGGTAAGCTCATTTTCCGCAATGATCCGCTTCGTAATGTAGTAGAACGAATCAGCCAGATTTACAATGTGGATATTGAACTTCAGGGTGAGGCATTGCAGGATTACCGCTACAGGGCAACCTTCCAGGATGAATCCCTGTCGGAAATTCTGCGCCTGCTTAAGTTGTCTTCCCCGATTGATTATTTGGAATTGCCGAGAGTGCCTCAGGCAGATGGTTCATTTCCAAGGAAAAAAATTGTCATTTTCCCTATTGGAGAAAAATATAAAAAATTAACCCCAAACTAAACCAAATGTCTAACCTAAATTTTTCAATTATGACGTAAAACAGATGCATGAAGGGCCTGACAAAACAAGAGGAAAGGTGCGGCAACACCCTTCCTCCGTTGTCAGCAGCCGGCAATTTCAGCGAAAAAGTTTAATAATTACCTGTTTATTAACCTGCTAACACAACAAAATTATGAAAAAAAAGAATCATTATGATGGTTTTGGAGAACAATTGCCAAACCTGCGCAAAATTCTCATGATTATGAAACTAACCAGCTTCCTGTTTTTACTGGGAATATTGAATGTTATGGCAGAAGTCACTTATTCCCAGGCAACGAAAGTATCACTCAATCTGAAGGGCTCTACGGTTGAGGAAGTACTCAACACCATAGAGAACAACAGTGAGTTTTACTTTCTGCTCAACCAGAAACTTATTGATGTTTCGCGGAAAGTGGATGTTGTAGCCGAAAATAAACCCATAAAGGATGTGCTGGACAAAGTATTTGAAGGAACCGATGTAACTTATTGTGTATTAGATAGGCAGATCATCCTTTACCCGAAAAGTGAAACAAACGCTTTTGCCCAGATGCAACAATTTGCAGTTTCCGGTAAAGTTACCAGTGCAAGCACAGGAGAACCATTACCGGGGGTGACTGTTGTGGTTAAAGGAACCACCCAGGGAACGATTACCGATACTGATGGTAAATATAACCTTGCTGGCATTACCCCTGATGCTATCCTGGTATTTTCGTTTGTTGGTTTGAAAACAAAGGAAATAGCAGTTGGCGGCCGGACACAAATTGATGTGGCAATGGAAGAAGAAGTGATTGGTATTGAAGAAGTTGTGGCGATTGGATATGGTACTATGAAAAAAAGAGATTTAACAGGGTCTATTACTTCTATTTCAGCAGCACGCTTTCAAGAGCAACCTCTCACCGATTTTTCGCAGGTATTGCAAGGTAGAGCAGCAGGTGTTTCGGTAACAAATTCTTCCGGAGCTCCAGGTTTTGAGGCGAAGATTCGAATTAGAGGAGCGAACTCAATTAATGCTTCAAATAACCCTTTATTTGTAATCGATGGTGTGCCAGCTAAAGGAGTTTGGGACACATACTTGGGAATTAACCCATCCGATATTAAGTCTATTGAAATTCTTAAAGATGCTTCCGCTACGGCAATTTTTGGTTCAAGAGGCGCAAATGGGGTAGTATTGATAACAACACAAAGGGGAGATATCAACAATCAAAAAATTACAATTTCTTCAAACATTAGTTTTGGAAAAATTGGCAAAAAATATAATTTGCTTAATGCAGCAGATTATGCATCATTAGTTAATAGAATTTATAATGCTGAAATGTATACCAATGAACAAATTGAATCTTTCCGTTCAACTGGTGGCACTGATTGGCAGGAAGAAATATTTAGAACAAGTGTAAACCAAAACCATCAGGTTTCTATTTCAGGTGGCGAAGGAAAGGTTCGTTATTTTTTAAGTGGTAACTTTTTAAATGAAAATGGTATTTTGAAAAATACTAATGGCAACAGATATTCTTTTAGAACGAATATTGATGTTGATTTCAGCAAGCGTTTTTCAATGAGCCTAGACATAAATGCTATATCAGGAACTACTTTTAACCAAGATCTTGGAAGTGGAATTGGCAAAACAAACCCAGTTTTGCAAGCGCTTACATGGTCACCTACCGTTGCGCCATATAACCCAGACGGAAGTTATACTAATATGGATCCAGTTGGGTCCTTGGGTCGTAATCCTGTTGTATTGGAAAAAGAGTCTTTTAATAAAAGAAAGAGATCACAATTTGACCTAAATAGTAATTTAAAATATAAAATTTCCAATGCTTTTGATTTTGTCTTCAATATGTCTGCTGCAAAGTACAATGTATACAATCGTTACTATCAAAGCGCTTTTATTCAGAGTACTCCAAGTTTAGAATTAAACAGTGGTGATGGTTTTAATTGGGAGTTACAATCTATGCTTAATTTTAGGAAGACAATAATGGAAAAGCATAATTTTCTTTTAACTGCAGCTCTTGAAGAGTCCGCATTAGAGGAAAGAACAATGGATCTAGCTGCTATTGGTGCTAATAGCCCAACTGATGACATTAGCTCTACTTCTTCTCACAGGGTTAATCAAGCATATCTTAACAAAGGTTTAATGTCATACTTTGGCAGATTAAATTATAATTACAATTCAAAATATTATGTAATAGCAACCTATAGGGCGGACGGCTCATCTGTATTTAGAAAAGGGAACAAGTTTAGTTATTTTCCATCAATAGGGCTGAGCTGGGTATTATCAGAAGAAGATTTTATTAAAAAACTTAATGTTTTTGATCTACTAAAATTAAGAGGAAGCTGGGGAATAATCGGAAATCAATCTGGCGTTCCTCCTTATATTGGACTGAATAGTCTGAACACCCGAACTTATGATTGGGGGACAACATCAAATTATGCCGGATATGAACCAGGTGCACCGGCTAATACAAAATTGAGATGGGAAAAAACTACTCAAAAGAATGTTGGAGTGGATGCGTATTTTCTGAATAGCAGGTTAAATGTTTCTATTGACTATTTCCAGAAAGAAACAAATGATGTTATTATCAGGAAATCACTTCCTTTATATGATGGAGGTTATGAAGTTTGGCAAAACTTAGGCCAAGTGGAAAACAAGGGATTTGAATTCTCAGCAGATTATAGACTTATTGAAAGAAATAGTTTTAGTTGGGATTTAGGTTTTAATCTGTCATCTGTGAAAAATAAGATAGTTAAATTGGGTACATTGGATGATTATATTTTAACTGGTGATTATGGTTCAGGAATCTTATCAACAAAGCCATTTATTATTAAACCTGGATATCCCATGGGATCGTTTTGGGGTCCTAAATATTTAGGATTATGGAAGGTCGATGAAGCTGCTGAGGCGTTGAAATTCGGAAGCCAACCGGGTGATTCAAAATATGAGGACTTAAATGGAGATTATGTGATCAATTCAAACGATTACCAAATAATCGGAGACGCGAATCCTGATTTTACGTTTGGCATAAATAACACCTTTTACTACAAGAACTTCACCCTAAATGTTTTGATTGATGGGGTTCAGGGGAACCAGGTGTTGAATCTTCTATATGCTGTATCAGCTGTTCCTATTAGTGAATCGCGCACTATAACATTAAAAGAAGGTGCTGATGTGTGGACACCATCTAATCAAAATGCCTCTTTTCCTGCATTAAGTTCAACAAACATAAATAATATGAATTCATCCAGGTGGCTTCAGGATGGTAGTTTTGTCAAAGTTAGGAATATAAGCCTTTCTTATAATTTGCCAAAACAACTCACTAAAATTGCTGATCTTAAAATATCGATAAGTGGACAAAATCTCTTTGCAATTACAAAATACAAAGGTTATGATCCTGAAGTTACCAATAGTGGTTCTAGTGATATTGAATCGGGCATCGATATGGGAGCCTACCCATTGCCTAGATTTTTCACAACTCAAATAGTTTTAACTTTTTAAAAAAATAAAAAATATGGGAAAATCTAATTTATATATTTGTTTGCTTTTGCTTCTCGGTATATTCGTATCTTGTGATGTACTGGAAGAAAAAGTCGAAAGTAAAATAGTTGCAGAAACTTATTTTACTAATGATGAACAATTATTAAATGCTGTCAATCCTATCTATTACGAACTTTGTGATCTATGTGACAATAACACAAGGTTCAATGCGATATGTTTGGGCGCTAACGATGTTACTACAAATCCTGCTTATACAGTTCTTGTAGAATTTGAAACCTTTAATGTTTCAGGCTATAATGACAAACTGAAGTACTGGTGGAAGGGATTTTATAAAGTAATCAAAGCTTGTAACAATGTCATTGTTAATTCAACCAAAGTTCCTGATTCAGAAAAAAAGAACATAGCTTTAGGACAAGCTTATTTTGGAAGGGCATGGGCTTATTTCTGGTTAGTGAGGGTGCATAATAAAATACCATTATTACTTGACATTGATATGCATCCTAGTGCAGGCTTGTCAGAACCGAGGGTCGTTTATGAGCAAATTATTGATGATCTTAAAAAGGCTGAGCTTTTGCTTCCAGATTCTTATTCTGATTACAGAGCTAAAATAGCATTTAATAAAGGAGCTGCAAAATCTGTTTTATCATTGGTTTATCTCACCATGGCGGGTTATCCAATTAAGGATGTATCAATGTATGCCTTGGCTGCTGCAAAAGCAAAAGAAGTAATAGATAATGCTGGGGTATGGGGTTACAGACTACTTGACGATTGCTCGGATTTATGGAAGAATGTCAAATTTAATGATGAAACGATTTTGGGTTATTATTTTAATAATAATAATGGTGTTGCTAATCAAAGTGCACCATATAATGGTATGCCATCGGAATGGACCGGGTGGGATGGTTATTTTGCTGAACTGAATTTTTATAAGAAATTTCCAGATGGTCCAAGAAAATTGGCCACTTTTGGCATGGAATATCCTGTGAGAAATTCGGACGGAAGTATATCGATCGTTGATTATACAAAGCTAAAAATGAAGCACCCATATTATAGAAAAATGTGGGACTATGATGGTATGAATTGGGAAGAGCCATGGATATATTACGATTGGACTTCGAGCCGAACAACTGTTGCAATGCGGTATG